>Ga0257114_1001364_pt1 | contig 17539 bp, 10 predicted proteins | sample SI112_10mmetaG_FD_190149 | JGI IMG/M metagenome (GOLD analysis project Ga0257114, IMG submission 190149) | Marine microbial communities from Saanich Inlet, British Columbia, Canada - SI112_10m | ecosystem: Environmental > Aquatic > Marine > Inlet | place: Canada: British Columbia | collected...
GCGCTGTGCGTGGGGTTCGCGGAGGGACGCGGGGAGGGTGGGAGGGGGGGGAGGGCGCCGCTGAGTCGCGCGTCGGGGGAGGGGGGGGTGAAGAAGGCGCGGTCGACGGCGAAATCGTCGCGGAAGCGGCGCGAGATGACGACGGCGACGGCGACGACGGCGACGGCGCGCGGCGACGCGCGCATCGTCGAGGTGAAAACGAGCGAAGATCCGACTCGGCTGGACGATGGGTTTCGATGGCGCAAGTACGGAAATAAGTTTTTGAGTGGGCAGAAGTATCCAAGAGCGTATTACAAGTGCACGTCGGGGTCGGGGATCGGGCGACTTCAAAAGCACGTGGAAAAAACCGGAGACGCGACGTATTCGATTACGTATCTCGGCGTCTCCGGCTCCGGGGCGTCGGCCGAGGTTTGTGAAGCGCTCTTGGAGAATATTTTCAAATTTTTGCGCGCGCGAGCGCTGACGCGTAACATTAATATAGATTCGGTGCACATGACGCGGCGCCGAGCGTGATGAATGAATGGATGTGACGGCAAATGTGACGATCGATGCTCTCGATTTACAATCAATGTGAAGCGATGTTGTTTGCGGTGTCTACCAACCTCCTCCTCTAGACGGTGCATCGTCGCGTCGAGGCGGGCGATATTTCCCATCGTCAGCACCGCCACTTCTCGACGGCGGGCGGTCATCGCCGCTTCTCGACGGCGGGCGATCGCCGCCGCCTCGCTCCCATCTATTCGACGGCGCGCGATCGCGATCTCCGAATCCGCCGCCCCGGCCGTCGTCGCGACGAGGCTCGTAACGATCACCACCTCTTGACGGTTCCCATCGGCTACCACCTGACGGAGGTCGCGCTGGGGCTTCGTCGACCCGACGACGCTCGCCGAACGCGCTCCCAGCGAACGCGCCCCAGCGATCGTCGCCGCCGCGTGCCGGCGGTTGTTCGCGTTGTCTTCTAGCAGCTTCCTCTTCTTCTTGTTGACGACGTCTTTCAGCTTGCGCGATGCGATCCTTTTCGCGCTTTTCGTGCTTCACCGCAGCCTCGATCTCTTGGAGACGCTTGATGTAATCCTTTTTCGCTTGGAGCAAGCGTTCAGCCTCCTTGTGCTTCTTCATTTGCTCGAGCTTTCTCGCGCGTTCCTCCTCTTGAGCGGCGAATTGCTCGGCCCGACGAATCATGACACCACGCGCAAACTCGGCGCGCGGACCTTCCATACGCATCAAACGCTGCTTTTCTGCGCTCTCCGCCTCCCACTTGGCGCGATGTTTCGCAGCCATCGCGACTTGTTGTTCGGCGTGGTACTTTTCGTCATCCACCGATCGCTCCTTGTACGCCTTCTCGATGAGACTGATACTTTCTTCGCGCTTGGCACGTTCGACGTGATCCATGCGTTTAGCGAGACTGTTCAATTTGCGTTCTTGCTCTTGACGCGCCTTGATTTGTTCTTGAATAGCATCTTGCATGATGGCTCGCTTGTCGAGGACGACGCCCTCCTCGAGGACAATCGGCGCCTTTTTGCCAGCGCGCTTGGCTTGCTCGGCGAGCAACTCGAGAGCCTCTTGTTTCTCTTTTTCCTCCATTTCCGCACGAATTCTCTTCTCTTCGCGAGCACGAGCTTCTTGTTCGAGGCGCTTGGCCTCGTTTTCTTCGTGCTTGCGCTGCGCGGCGACGCGCTTAGCCTCTTCCTCCTTTTCTTGCTCAGCGGCGGCGCGCTCGGCTTCCTCCTTGCGGCGCTCGATGACCACCTTGCGCGCCAGCGCACGCTTGTGTTCGGCCTCGATGGCGGCGCGCAATTCGGCACCGAGTACACGAGCGCCGACATCGGCGGGTGTCTTGGGCGCGAGCTTGCTCATGCCTTCTTGCAAAAGACGAGCGGCGCGAGAGAGGTGCGTCTTGACGAAACCCGTCTCGAGGCGATCGCCGACAAAGTTCATCGATCCAGTCTCGTGGTCGATTCGAACGGAAATGTAATCACTTCGAATCGCTTGTACGAGAATACGCTCGACTTCGTGATACGGCATGAACGGCACGGAGGATTTCAAAGAATCAATCTTCATCGTCTCGAACACCTTGGATTGCTGGTGCACCATGCGAATAATGCCGAGCGATCTCAGTCTCGGTAAGAACGAGTTGAAGTCGAAAGAGGAAACCGGCGAGGCTTCACTGACTTCAATTGTCGTGCCTTGTAACACGTTAAACAACACGTCAGCCTTCTTGCACAGATCGAGCGGGGAAAAGCTTTGCTCCATGAGGGCGTACAAACGCTTGACGTCGTCGTCCACCTTGGCCAACAAACCGCTGCGCTTGATCTCGGCCGCCAACAATTCACGCGAGAGCACATCGCTGATGCTGCGACTACGATCGATGTGGTAACCGAGCAAACTTGCCATGCGAGAGTCGCGATCGAATTGATGATCGGAGTCCATGTCGCCAAAGACGGACTTTTCAGTGTACGGCGTTATGCACATCGTCGCCAACACGACACCCGAAGCCAACGCGCGTTCGTCTTCAGGGGTCAAGCTGCGGTTATACGTTTTACTAACGCTGTAAAGCTTCATCCACGCGTACGCGGCGTGGAGGTAATTTTTACCAATCCAGAAAATTTCCGTCAACTTGGCAAAGTACAACGCCATCATCTGCGGCTTGGGCGAACGGCGAAGCAAGAGCATCAACCCGTGAATGTCTTCGATCGATCGGAACGCTTCTTGCCACATTTCAAGCGTCGTCGCCGCCTTCAGCTGTTCGAAACGCACTTCCATGTAGAGATTTTGCGTCTCGGGTAAGCTCAAATCCGGTCTGTCGCGCATATCCTTGTACTTGACCATGTTGTTCAAGTGCGTTCGCATCAAGTCGCACGCGCGCCTGAATTCGGTCGTGCGCTTGTGCTTGAGGCAAAACTTGAACACGTCCTTCACGACCATGGCGTACAAACCCTCGAGCTTGTTGTTGTTGCGTAAGATGTCGAGCAAGTTGCGATACGTTTCCCACAAAAACTTGAACCACGGCGTCACCGTTTCCTTTTCCGTCGCCTCGTTCTCGTGGTCGAGTCGATACGCCTTCGCCAACAGCGACTCTGGCGTGAACTCGGCCTCGAGATCGACGTCCGCGTCGAGAGTAGCGCCGAACTCCGCCTGCGCCGTCTCCGCGCGTTCCGTCGAGAGCTTCAAAAATCGCTTCACCACCTCCTCGAGCGACTGCACGTTCACCAGCAAGCACGTGTTGCGATATTGCATCAACCCATCCTTACACAGCCTGCCCTTCTTCAGCTCGACGCACAGCTCGACGTACTTGAACATGACCTCCTCGAGAACCTTGGTCCACTGCCTGTTTCGCCGACTGGTGACGATTTCGTGCAGCGACAGCAGCGCCGCCTGCTTCTGTCCCACGTTGATCAGCTCCTCCTGCACCGTGCGTCCGATCGATGCGACGTCTCGTCAGTCTTCGCGCGCCCTCGTCCCCTCGCTTCGCCCCTCCCGTCGTCGCCGCGCGCTCGAATCTCAAATCCAAACCCTCTCCCGTCCCGCGTCGGTCGTCGTCCCTCGTCGCGTCGTCGTCGTCGCGTCGCACGCACCGCGCGCTTGATCGCGTTCTCCGGTCGCGCGAAGTTCCCCATGTACCGCGACATCGCGCCCGTCGCCCGACGCCGCGCCGTCGTCTGCCGTCCGCCGTCCGCCGCTCGCCGATCGATCGCGCCGGCCGCCGTCGCCGCCGCGATCGCGACGGTCCGTGTGTCTGTTCGGTCGGTCGATCCTCGCGTCCGTCGTCTTCGCATCCCCGCGTTCGCGCGTCTACAATACGACGCGCCGATCGCGTCGTTTCGTCGCGTATCGCAGGCGCGTCGCGCGCCATCTTTATTTTTTTTTTTTCGACAAAAGCGCCGGGTCGACGACGTCGGAGGATTCGTTCGAACGCGCGCGCGGGTGGGTTGGATTGGGTCGGCGCGCGCGCGTCTCGACGCGTCGGAACGACGCGCGCGGCGCGATCGCGGGAAGCGGGAGGGCGCGATCGAGGGCGCGATCGAGGGCGTCGCGCGGATCGAGGGCGCGTTTCGTCGAGAGGCGCGAACGCGCGAACGAACGAACGAACGAACGAACGAACGAACGAACGAACGAACGAACGAACGAACGAACGAACGAACGAACGCGCGAACGAACGCGAGGGATGTCGGAGATATCGCCGCTCGCGAGCCCGCGCGCGGAGGCGAACGGCGAGCGCGAGTGGGGGGCGCCGAGACACGAGCGGTCGCTGAGCGAGAGCCTGGAGAGCGCGCAGACGAGCGCGTGGGCGCGCGAGGCGGGACGAGGCGGGAGCGATAAGGGGCGCGAGACGAGCGCGCGGCAGGGATTGCCGCCGACGGTGATCGGGGCGCCGGCGCATCACGCGCGGGCGCGGTCGTACTCGCAGGCGGACGCGCACGAGCCGTCGCTGCGCACGGTGCTCGAGGAGCCGAGGGGGGCGAACGGGGGGACGACGACGGAGGAGGAGAAGAGAGAGAGGAGGATGCAGGCGAATCGGTTGTCGGCGGCCAAATCGAGGATGAAGAAGATGCGGAGAATGGTGGAGTTAGAGCAGACGTGCGAGGAGACGTTGACGAGGGTGAACGCGCTGTCCGCGGAGGTGGAGGCGTTGCGCGCCGAGTACGAAGAGTTGCGCGCGCGAAACGAAGAGTTGACGTCGACGCTCAGCACGCCCAGGGGTCCGCATCTCGACAGCGCGTCGAAGGAGTTTTTACAAAGTCTCTCGGGCGTCGACGGCTCGTTCACGGGGATGACGATCGACGCCAAAGGGTACGACGACGAGGCTTTCGCCGAAACGTTGAACATCGCGCGCGCGAGCTCGATGGAGCGCCTCTTCGACAGCGACGGCTTTTTCGTCTCGTCGCCGCGCATGGACGAATGAGAAAGGATCGTGACCCGTTCCTCAAACGCTCGTTCGATCGTAAATTAGTTTGTAATAGTCACTTAGAACACCATCGGTGAACGTCGGCGCGCGGCCCCCCGCACTGCACTGTTCGACTCGCCATGGCGGCGAGCGAAAGTGAAGTCGACAGGACCGAGGTGTACCTCAGGTACCTCCCGCGCTCCGCCACCGAGGCGAGCGTTCGCGAGTTATTGAAAGACGCCGGCACCATCGAGCGCGTGTGGATGAGCAAAGACGCCCAGGGCGAGTGCAAGGGCTTCGCGTTCGTCAACTTTCGCAAAAACAAAGAGGCGCGCGAGTGCGTGCTGCGTTACAACGCGCATCCGAAAAACTATCTCGACGGCAAGCACGTCGTGATCGAACACGCCAAGGCGTGGGATGGACACGCGGAGAAGAAAATCGCGGCGTGCTCGTACGGATCGGCGTGCGCGAAGGCGGATTGTTGGTTCTCGCATCCGGCGGACTGGGCGTTCGCGAAGACGACGGGGACGAGGGCGAGCGGAGACGAAAAGGGAAGCGGGAAAAAGAGGGATAGCGGTGCGGCGGTGCGCGATGGAAAAGTGCGGAAGAAAGTGCGGTCGAAGACGCGCTTGGGGGCGAAGGCGAGACAGCGGGCGAAGAAGCGCGCCGAGAAGGAAGCGGCGGACGGCGGCGGCTGACGGCGAGGCGCCGAATCCGCGGCGCGAGCGCTCGAAGAAAGTGCGAGCGAGGACGCGCACGAAATAGTAGTAGTTTTCAGTGTACTTGTACAATAATTACCGTCTGTCGTCATCGGTACGCTCGTCGCGGTTTCGCGATGGTCGCGGTCGCTCGTCCCGCTCGCGCGTTCGCCACAACGCGGCGCGAGCGCGTTCGCCGCGTCTCCCCCTTGAACCTCTCGCACCATGGGTATCTTGGAGCGAATCAAGGACATCGAGCTCGAGATGTCGCGCACGCAGAAGAATAAAGCCACGAGTTCGCACCTGGGCGCGCTCAAGGCGCGCCTGTGCAAGCTTCGGTCGGAGCTCTTGAACCCGCCGAAAGCGGCCGGAAGCGGCCCGGGCGAAGGTTTCGACGTCGTGAAATACGGGCACGGGCGCGTGGCGCTGATTGGATTTCCATCCGTCGGGAAATCGACGCTGTTGAGCCAATTGACGGGCACGGAGAGCGAAGCGGCGGCGTACGAGTTCACCACGCTGACGTGCATACCCGGCGTGATTCACTACAACGACGCGAAGATACAGCTTCTGGATTTACCTGGAATCATAGAAGGCGCGAGCGAGGGTAAGGGACGCGGACGACAAGTTATCGCGGTGGCCAAGTCGTCGGATTTGATTCTCATGGTGCTGGATGCGTGCAAGTCGGAGGCGGCGAATTCGCGATACGCGCACAAGGACATTCTCACGCGCGAGCTCGAAGCCGTCGGATTGCGGTTGAATAAAAAGCCGCCGGGGATTTACTGGAAGAAGAAAAAGGCGGGTGGAGTGCAGCTGAATTCCACCGTTCCTGGCGGGCTGACGAAAATTGACGAAAAGACGGTGATTCGGGTGTTGCAAGAGTACAAGATACACCACGCCGAAGTGCTGTTTCGAGAGGACTGCGACGTCGACCAACTCATCGACGTCTTGGAAGGGAATAGAAAGTACGTGCGCTGTTTGTACGTGTACAACAAGGTGGACGCGTTGACGATCGAGGAAGTGAACACACTTTCGCGACGACCAGATTCCGTCTGCATCTCGTGCTACATGAATCTTGGGATGGACTACTTGCTGAAGCGCGTGTGGGACGCCATGGGATTGGTGCGCGTGTACACGAAAAAGATGGGGACGAAGCCCGATTTCGAGGAGCCGGTCGTTCTGAGTGATTCTCGCGGTGGCATCGCGGTCAAACACTTCTGCGCGCAGCTTCACGCGGATTTGCCTCGGCAGCTCAAGTACGCCTTGGTCTGGGGCACGTCGCCGAAGCACTACGGCCAACGCGTCGGACTCAAGCACGACTTGGAAGACGAGGACGTGGTGCAGATTGTGAAGAGTGACAGGCACCACTACGAAGACGGCGTGGGACGATTTAGCACGAAAAAACGAAACGATCCAGCTCGGATTCAAGATAGACAAAAGAAAGAGAAACTCAAAACTTAGATGTACAATAGATAGGCAAGATCATCAACGCAAATACTGTCGCTTCAACGCATTTTCCTCCGCCAGCGAAAGTCCTTTCCGTCCACCCAACGTCTTCGTGACGGCGGACAGCGTCTCTGCGTCCAAATTCGCCGCGACCGCGTACACGGGATCCGTGTCGACGTCGACTTCGACCAAGTCGCCTCCCTTCTTCAGCAATTTTGCGCAATCCGGCGACAAGTGACGGAGCGTGAGCGTCTTACCGCAGTTTCGGTACTTTTCCGCCAACTCATCGATGGCGACGAGCGCAGAAGAATCCCACACTTTGCTATGGGCGAAGTCTAGCACCACTCGATCGAGTTCCTCGTCGCGCGGATCGAGCTTGTCCGCGAAGCTTTGCACCGAACCGAAAAAGAGCGGTCCGTACAACTCGCACAGCGTCTCGGAGGAACTCGTTCGCGAGCGCACGACGTCGATGCGCTGAGAAGATTTCCAAGCGAAACCGAGCGCGGACAAGACGACGCCAGCGAACACGGCGACCGCCAAGTTTGTCACCACTGTGACGCCGGTGACGAGCAGCAAAACGACGGCGTCGGTCTTGGGAATCTTTTTCACTCGCGAAAACGACGTCCAATCGAAAATATCGAAAACCAAGCATAACATCGTCCCCGTTAAAGCGGCCATGGGAATGCGTTCGATGAACGAAGCGCCAAAGGTGACGTAACTTAAAATCGCGAGCGCGCACGTGATCCCGGCCACGCGCGTGCGACCACCGGAATTGACGTTGATCATCGACTGCCCGATCATGGCGCACCCGCCCATCGCCCCGAACGCGCCGTTCACCATATTTCCAACGCCTTGCGCGATGCACTCGGTGTGCGTCGCCGTCCGTCGCTCGGTGATGTCATCGACGAGTTGTTGGGTGAGCAAGGTCTCGATCAAGCCCACCGCGGCGACGGATAACGCGTAAGGCGCGATGACGGCGAGCGTTTCCAAGCTCGCCGGAACGTTTGGAATGTGAAACGACGGCAACGCCCCGCTCACGGGCGCGACGTCGCCCACCGTCTTCGTCGCGATTTTCATCACATTCGTCAGCGTCGCGCACGACGCGATGGCCAACAACGGCGCCGGAACACCCTTGGGCGCGAACGACGCCCTCGGCAGCAGTTTGATGAGCGCCATCGTAAACGCCGTGAGCCCGATCGTCGTCGCGAGCGTCGTCCCCGTCAGCCCGACGAACGTCTCCAGCTGCGACTTCCCGATCACGATCGCCAATCCATTGACGAATCCGATCATGCACGGCTGCGGCACGAGCCTGATGAATTTCCCCAACCGCAGCGCGCCGCACGCCGCCTGCGCCGCGCCCGCGAGCGCCACGCACGCGAACAAGTACTCCACCCCGTGCGACGCCACGAGCGGCGCGATCACCACCGCCGTCGCTCCCGCCGCGCCCGAGATCACCCCCGGCTGCGCGCCCAGCGCCGCCGTGCACAGCCCCATCAGCGCCGCCGCGTGCAAGCCGACGATCGGCGTCGTCCCCGCGACGAACGTGAACGCCAGCGATTCCGGCACCATCGCCAGCGACACCGTGATCCCGCTCAGCGCCTGCGTCGCCGCCTCGCGCGCGACGTCCGCGATCTCGCGTCCGTCGCGCGCCGTCGCGCGCGCCGTCGCCGTCGCGCGCGCCGTCGCCGTCGCGCGCGTCGCGCCCAACCGTCGGTCGCGCGCGCCGACGACGACGCGCGTCGCCGTTCGCGCGCTCGCGACGCGACGCGTCGCCGTCGCCGCCGCCGTCGCCGTCGCCGTCGCCGTCGTCGTCGTCATCGCGCGCGTCGCCGTCGCGCGTCGCCGTCGCGCGTCGCCCCGCGCGTCGCCCGCGCGACCAGTCGCACGCGGACGCGGCCGTTTTTTATCACACGGCGCAAACGTCACCTTAAATACGACGCGCGCGTCACGCGGTGGCCTCGCGCGCGGACCAGTCGCGCGCGGACTAGTCGCACACACGGACCAGTCGCGCGCGGACCAGTCGCACACACGGACCAGTCGCGCGCGGACCAGTCGCACACACGGACCGCGCGCGGTCGATCGCGTCGCATCGATCGCGTCGCGACGCGCGCGCGCAGACGCCCGCGCGACGCGCCGAGCGACCGATCGATCTCGAGCGTCTCGCGCGCGATGACGTCCGCGACGCACGGCGCGGCCTCCGGCGACGCGGTGGACGAACACGTCGACCCCGAGGACGCCATCGCGTTCGAGGACGCGCCGAGCGACGCGAGCGACGACGACGGCGACGCGAGCGAGCGGTCGTACGACAGCGATGCGGATTACGACGCGGCTGGGGATGCGGTGCGTTCGTGGCGACGCGGATTACGACGCGGCGCGCGATGGGAACGCGGGAAGAGAAGAGGATGGGGAGGGATCGAGATCGTGGAGATCCGCGGCGACGACGCGCGCGCGGTTGACCCGTTCGAACGCGCGCGAGCGACGACGAGGACGATCGAGGGATGGGCGATCGAGGGCGAGCGGGCGCGGGAAGAAAAAATGGGTGAGAGCGAAGACTGACGAGGACGCGCGCGCGATTCGCGACGCAGGGGGTGAAATCGCCGGTGAAGGAGGTGGCCAAGGCGGAGCGCGAGCGGCTGCGAGAGTTGAAGCGGCAACAGACGATGGAGCTCGAACGCGTGCGAGAGGATCAGAACAAGAAGATTGCGGGAGATAATAAGGCGGGGAAGTGGAAGTTTTTGTTGGCGCAAACCGAGGTCTTCGCGCACTTTTTGTCGGGGACGAAGGCGGCGAACGAGGCGGCGAACAAGGGCAAGCGCGGGCGCAACAAGAGCCACGCGGCGGAGGAGTCGGAGGACGCCGAGCTCGTGGAACACGCTGAGGATTACCAAGCGGTGCGTTTGACGTCTCAACCGACGTGCATTAAGTTTGGCAAGATGCGAGAGTACCAAATTGCGGGTTTGAACTGGATGATTCGATTGTTCGATCACGGCATCAACGGCATCTTGGCGGACGAGATGGGTCTCGGGAAGACGTTGCAGACGATTTCTCTTCTCGGTTACCTCGCCGAATACCGGGGTATTACCGGACCGCACATGGTTGTCGTGCCGAAATCCACGCTCGGTAACTGGATGAACGAGTTTAAGCGTTGGTGTCCGATGATTCGCACGTTCAAGTTTCACGGAAACGCCGAAGAGCGCGAGGCGCAAAAGGCCAAGTTTTTGGTGCCGGGCGGTTTCGACGTGTGCGTGACGTCTTACGAAATGGTCATCAAGGAGAAGACTGCGTTGAAGAAGTTTCACTGGCGTTACATCATCATCGACGAAGCGCACCGCTTGAAGAATGAAAATTCTCGTCTTTCCATCGTCCTAAGAACGTTTTCGGCGAACAACCGCATGTTGATCACCGGGACGCCGCTTCAAAACAACCTTCACGAGCTCTGGGCTTTGCTCAACTTTTTGCTCCCCGAAGTGTTCGGTAACGCCGGTCAGTTCGATGAGTGGTTTGCGAACGTTGAAGACGGTGAGGGTGGTTCCGGTGCCGTCGTGTCTCAGCTTCACAAGGTTTTACGCCCCTTCTTGTTGCGTCGATTGAAGACGGAGGTCGAAACCAGCCTCCCGCCGAAGAAGGAGACAATTCTCAAGATTGGCATGACTGAGATGCAAAAAACGTTTTACAAGCGCATCTTGCAAAAGGACATCGACATTGTTAACAGTGGCGCGGATAGATCTCGGCTTTTGAATATCGTCATGCAGCTTCGCAAGTGCTGCAACCATCCGTACTTGTTCCAAGGTGCCGAACCGGGTCCGCCGTACATCACCGGGGATCACCTCATCGAGAGCTCGGGTAAGCTCGCGCTTTTGGACAAGCTTTTGCCTCGTCTCATGCAACGCGGCAGTCGTGTGCTGATCTTCTCTCAGATGACTCGTTTGCTCGACATCTTGGAAGATTACTTGATGTACAGAAACTACCAATATTGTCGCATCGACGGGAGCACGGATGGCGCCGTCCGCGAAGACCACATTGACGCCTTCAACAAGGAAGGTTCGGAGAAGTTCTGTTTCTTGCTTTCCACGCGGGCGGGTGGTTTAGGTATTAACCTCGCCACTGCGGACACCGTCATCATCTACGACAGCGACTGGAACCCGCAAATGGATCTTCAGGCGATGGATCGAGCGCACCGCATCGGTCAAAAGAAGGAGGTACAAGTGTTCCGCTTTTGCACCGACGGTAGCGTCGAGGAGAAGGTGATCGAGAAAGCGTACAAGAAACTTGCGCTCGATGCTCTCGTCATTCAACAAGGACGATTGCAAGAGAACAAGAAGAACCTCGGCAAGGATGAACTCTTGGCGATGGTTCGCTTTGGCGCCGAGAAGATTTTCGACTCGTCGACGACGTCGATCACGGACGAAGATGTCGACGCCATCATGGCTCGCGGTGAAGAAGAAACCAAAGCACTCAATAGCAAAATGCAAGGTTTCACGGAGAAGGCCATTCAGTTCTCTATGGGTGCCGAGAACTCGCTTTACGAATTCGAGGACGAAGACGACAAAAACGTCGCCGCGTTGCCAGAGGGCATTGACATGAAGACCATCATCAGCAGCAACTGGATCGATCCTCCCAAACGCGAGCGTAAGAAGAACTACAACGAGTCTGATTACTATCGCAGCGCCATGGCGCAAGCGGCTCGCCCATCCAAGCCAATGGGACCGAAGATTGCCAAGCTGCAGCAAATGCACGACTTCCAGTTTTACAACACCGCGCGAATTCAAGAAATTTACGACAAGGATGTTAGACGCAAGACGTACGAATGGCAGAAAGACAAGAAGAAGGAGGAAGCTAAAGCTGCGCAAGATGAGGAGGCGCCCACTGAAGCGGAGGAAGACGATCCCAACGCGCCTCCGGCGATCACGGAGGAAGAAAAGGCTGAGCAAGAATCGCTCCTCTCTCAAGGTTTCACAGAATGGTCTCGCCGAGACTTCCAAGCCTTCTGCCGACTCAGCGAGAAGTACGGGCGCGAAGACGTGGAGTCTATTGCGAGTGAGATGGAAGGAAAGACTCTCAAAGAGGTCAAGGATTACGCCGCCGTATTCTGGAAACGTTACGAAGAGATTGCCGATCATCCGCGCATCATCAGCAACATCGAAAAGGGTGAACAAAAGATTCAGCGTCAACACGACATGCTGAAGGCTGTACGAGAAAAGATCGCTAAGTACAAGAATCCGTGGCGCGAGCTCAAGTTGACGTATGGTCCGAACAAATTCAAATCGTTCACCGAAGAGGAGGATAGGTTCTTGTTGTGCTCCATCCCCGAAGTTGGCTTTGGGAATTGGGACGAGCTCAAGGCGCAGATTCGCCAGCACTGGCAATTCCGATTCGATTGGTTCATCAAAAGCAGAACGCCAAAAGAGCTCGGTCGCCGCGTGGAGACTTTAATTTCTCTCATCGAGAAAGAGGCTCAGGACGGAGGCGACAAGAAGCGAGACGCCGAAGCCGAAGCCGAAGCCGACGGGAGCGCGCAGAAAAAGGTGAAGGTTGAAGCTGAAGGCGTGACCGCGTAGGAAATGATGCGTTTACTTACTTAGCGAGTGTCCGTTTAATTGAAAATACATTGAAAACGCGAAACATGCGACGATTTATCGACGGATGGCGATATCCATGATGGTGGCCGGACTCGACGGCATCGGCATGACGTCTTCGGCTTCAAAACCGCCGATGACGCCCGCTCGCCCGCCGCCAATCTTGGGCGCGCGCACGGGCGACTTGAGTTGCTTTTCGAAAAGTAAGCACTCGCCAAACTCTATCGAACGATCGGACGTGGCAACCTTCGGCGGCGGGGTATTCGCCACGTGGTTGGCTTGCACCAAGCGAGCCGCCTTGTGAGCGACGCCTTGAGCGCGTTGCACGCCGGTGTTGGTGAGCTTGCCGAGCGCCGCGCGCGTGGGCGTCGTCACTCTGTGAGGCGAGGCGACGGGTTTGACGTCTGTCACCTTCTTCACCTTCTCCTCGCGAGTCTTTTTGACTACACGTCCACTGTTGGCGAGCATCAACAAGCGCGTCGAATCCGCCACGGCGAGGCGCGGATTGTATTCCCACTCGCACTCCTCCAAGCGAACTTCTTCGTGCACCTTCGCCGCTCTCGGAGCTTCGGGAGGAATGACCTCAATCGTCACTTCGTTATCCATATCACTCACTAACCCGATGACTTCGGCCAAGAAATCTTGCGGACTCTTCTCCCGATACGTCACCAACTCGTCGCGCCATTTTCGCACCACCAATTGATGTCGTTCCGTGGCGTTGTTCAAATCATTCTTCAACACCGTCACCGAATCTCTCAACTCCATGTTCTCAACCTTCATATTCGCCTTCGTTCTCTCCATCTCCTCGAGCACGCGTTCGATCGCGTTCTTCTCCCGCATCGCCGCCTCCAGCTTCTCCTCCGCCGCGTTCGCCTTCGCGTTCACCTCCTCCAGCAATTTCGCGATCCCATCCACGCGTTCCTTCGCCGCCGCCGCGCGTCGCGCTTCGTCCTCAAACATCGATCCCGACATCTTTTTCATCGCGTTTCGCTTCACGTTGATCACCACCGTCCCCAGCGTCGCCGCGCCCAGGACGAACACCGCCACCATCGCGGGGGAACAAAGAAACGTCGATTGATTTCACCGGCGTTCGATTTCACCGCGCCGGCGTCGCGTCGATCGCACCGCGCGCGCGTCGCGTCCCTCGCGCGGCGCGTTCGCGCGTCCGTCCGTCCCTCGCGCGTCGCGTCCGCGCGTCCGGTCGTCGCGCGCCGTCGCGTCCGCGTCTGCCGCGCGCGACCGGTCGCGCGTCGGTGCATCCGTCCCGTCGGGGACTCGACGAGTCGCGAACCGAGCGCGCGGGGTCGTCGGGACGAATCGGTCGGTCGCCGTTGGATGCGCGCGATGACGATGCGGCGCACCGCGGCGCGCGCGGCATGGGCGCGGACGACGACGGTGACGCGCGCGCGGCGCGCGATGCGGCGCGCGACGCGCGCGACGGCGACGCGCGCGCGGCGCTGGCGACGCTGACGAATTACGAAAAGCTCGGACGCATCGGCGAGGGGACGTACGGGGTGGTGTACAAGGGACGGTGCAAGACGACGGGCGACGTCGTGGCGCTGAAGAAGGTGCGCATGGATCGCGAGCGAGATGGGATGCCGCTGACGTCGCTGCGCGAGGTGAGGATACTGCAGCGCGTGCGACACGAAAACGTCGTGCGGTTGCTGCGGGTGATTCAAGGGGACGCGCTGAATAACGTGTTTCTGGTGTTTGAGTATTGCGAACACGATTTGGCGAGGTTGATCGATAACGTCAAGACGACGTTGACGACGAGTGAGGTGAAATCGCTGATGACGCAGACGCTGCGAGCGGTGGAGTACCTGCACGAGAGGTTCATCTTTCATAGGGATTTAAAGCTGAGCAACTTGTTGCTCAACCAACGCGGGGAGTTGAAGCTTTGCGATTTTGGTTTGGCGCGAACGTTCGAACCGATCGATAGAGGGAGTTACACGCCAAAAGTGGTGACACTTTGGTATCGCGCGCCGGAGCTGCTGTTCGGGTGCGACACGTACACGAGCGCGATCGATATGTGGGCCGTCGGTTGTATATTCGCCGAATTTCTCAAGCACGAGCCCTTGTTTCCGGGCTCGACGGAAATCGAGCAATTGAACATGATTTGCGCTTTGCTCGGAAGCCCGAACTCACACATTTGGCCTGGATGGGACGCGTTACCGCACGCGCGCAAGTTCAAGTTGCCCGAGCAACCGTACAATTTTCTTGAGATTAATTTTCCAAAACTCTCCGCCGCGGGCGTCAACTTGCTCGATGTGTTACTGACGTTTGATCCGGAGAAGAGAGGGACGGCGACGGAGGCGTTGGCGCATCCTTTCTTTCAAGAATCGCCTCCTCCGAAACCACCGGCGGAGATGCCGACGTATCCTAGCACGCACAGCGCTCCGGAGAGGGGCGCCGAGCGTAGAAACGCGAAGCGGTCTCGCGGCGCGCTCGACGAGCGCATCGGTGCGGTTTTCTAGAATCATAGCGATTAGATAGTATTAGTTGCAGCGTACACGCGGTTGTGATCGTTACAAACGCCTGAGCGAATTTACTATGAAGCAGGCATGCTTGCGGCGCGCGCTAAGAGAAGGAAAAGCTCCCTCATCGGTGAATAAAACAAAAATCCCGACGGGCGACGGACCATCATCGCTTTTATTTATGCCTTGTAGCCAGACGTGGTGATGCTGTCAGCGCTGTTCATATCACTCCAGAGCGTGTGATACCAGCCTTCCATGTCGGTGCGTTCGTACGTGTGCGAACCGAAGAAGTCACGCTGCGCTTGCACCAAGTTTGCCGGCGAGCGCGCGCGGCGGTAAGTGTCAAAGTACGCGAGAGAACCGCTCATGGACGGCACGGAAACACCGGCGTTGATGGCGGCGGTGACGACGCGACGCCACGCAGCTTCGCGTTCGATCATTTCCTTGGCGAACTGCTCGTCAACGAGAAGAGACGGGAGCTTGGAGTCTCGGTCGTAAGCGTTCTTGATGCGGTCCAAGAAGCCGGCGCGAATGATGCAGCCGCCCTTCCAGATGCGCGCCATTTCGCCGAGGTTCAAGTTCCAGCCTTGCTCGTTGGACTTGGCGCGAATCAGGTTCATGCCTTGGGCGTAGGAAGTCACCTTGGAAGCGTACAGAGCATATCGCACGTCGTTGATGAGTTGCTTTTTGTCCGCCGGGCCCATGGCGCCGGCGGGTGCCAAGCCGAGCTTGGCGTAAAACGCCTCGGCGTTGACGCGTTCATCCTTCAATCCGGACAAGCATCGGGCGTCAAGAGAGCTCGCGATCGTCGGCGCAGCGATGGACAATTCCGCGGCTTGCTGCACCGTCCACTTTCCAGTGCCCTTCATGCCAGTCTTGTCGAGGATCTTGTCCACCAAAAAGTCGTCGCTCTTGCCAGACTGGTCGTCCTTCTTGGCCAAAATGATGCTGGAGATCTCGATGAGGTACGATTCCAACTCCGCCTCGTTCCATTCCGTGAACGCAGCCGCGAGTTCATCGTTCGTCAACCCGCCGACGGTTTTCAACACGTCGTACGCTTCGGAGATGAGTTGCATGTCGCCGTACTCGATGCCGTTGTGCACCATCTTGACAAAGTTCCCGGCGCCTCCTGGGCCGACGTACGTCACGCACGCCCCCGAATCGGTCTGTGCGCTCACGGGCTTTAAGATATCAGCGATGATATCGTACGCTTCCTTGGACCCACCCGGCATCATGGACGGTCCGTTGCGCGCGCCCTCCTCGCCTCCGCTCACGCCCATGCCGACGTACAGCAATCCCTTCTCCGCCGCCTCCTTCGATCGTCGTTCGGTGTTTTCGTACCACTCGTTCCCACCATCGATGATGCAATCTCCAGGTTCGAGAAACTGCGACAATCCCGCGATCGTGGCGTCCACGGGCGCGCCCGCTTTCACCAAGATTATCACGCATCGCGGCTTCGCCAGCGACGCCACGAAATCCTTCATCTCGTGATACCCTCGCAGTTTCGCCCCCAATCCCTCCTTCTTCGCCCGTTCGACGCACACGTCCGTCTTATCGCTCGATCGATTGTACACCGAGATGTCGAATCCCTTCTCCGCCACGTTCAGCGCCAGGTTTTGTCCCATCACCGCGAGTCCGCACAGCCCGATCCGCGACTTTTCGCCCTCCCCGTTCGCCGCCGTCGCGCGCGTCGTCGTCGTCGCCGTCATCCCGCGTCGTCGTCCCGCGCGTTTCGTCGTCTCGCGTCTCCGCGCCGCCGTCGTCGCGTTCGTCATCGCCGCTCTCGCCGCGCACGCCATGGTCGCGTCGCGCAATCGCAATCGCGCGCAATCAATCAATCAATCGCGCCGCCCGGCCGTCGGGCGGTCGCGTCGCGCGCGGGCGTGCGGGGGTCGTTCTCGAGTCACGATCGGTCGAATGGGCCTCGAAAGCCCATCTGGCGGCGCGCGCAACCGTCCATCCGCACCGCCCGCACCGCCTGGACGTCGTTAGGGATTCCGAGTCCTTGAATGCGTCTCGAGACGACGTAAAAACGCGCGCGCGGTCCGTCCGTCGGTCGGTCGCCGCGCCCGTTGACGCCGCGGCCGTCGACGCGCGCGACGCGACGACGCGACGACGCGACGACGCGACGACGCGACGCGCGCGCGGCGTCGACGGCGATGGTGCGGTTCGCGACGGCGCGCGCGCTGGCGATGGCGGTCGCGCTGGCGATCGCGGCGACGCGCGTCGACGACGCGCGCGCGACGACGGCGACGCCGCAGGTGTCGAGCCAGGACGCGACGCGGTTCGGGACGACGCCGACGGGGCGGACGGGGAGCGCGAGCGGGACGTTCGCGGCGACGGCGACGACGAGCGCGCGGATGGTGGTGTTCGGCGGACGGGAGCTCGCGACGGGACGGGACGCGAACGACGTGTGGGAGTACGACTTGAGGTGGAACGCGAGCGCGGGGATTTACGACGGGATGT
>Ga0257114_1001370_pt1 | contig 17498 bp, 23 predicted proteins | sample SI112_10mmetaG_FD_190149 | JGI IMG/M metagenome (GOLD analysis project Ga0257114, IMG submission 190149) | Marine microbial communities from Saanich Inlet, British Columbia, Canada - SI112_10m | ecosystem: Environmental > Aquatic > Marine > Inlet | place: Canada: British Columbia | collected...
TTTTATTTAAATGGTGCCCGGGGGCGGCACTAACATGCTGTTTTTATGTGTTCACAAGTGTATTAAAAATCTATTACCCACCTTTTTATATTGAGGAATGTGTCCTTTCACGTCTTGACCTGTCCATCTGTATCCCGCACGTTGGGGTGGATAAAAAGGTGGATATAAAGTGGCGGCAAAAAACAGGTTATCAGCGGGCTTCATCAGGACCGCTCCGGTTGGGAAGCACTGCGATGGTGCTGGCTTATGGCTGATCAAACGTAAAGATGGCGGCGCGCAGTGGATGCAGCGAGTTACTGTTCACAGTAGGCGACGTGAAATGGGTTTGGGTGGCTTTCCAACACTTGGCCTAGCTGATGCCCGCAAATTGAGTGAGCGCTGGCGTAGCATTGCCGCAGCTGGGCGTGATCCGATTAAAGAACGTGAAGCTGAGGAGCGTTCTGCACGACGAGAAGATATCTCGTTAGAAATTATAACTCAGGATGCTTTTGAAGCTCGTAAAGCTGAACTCAAGGATGATGGTAAAGCCGGTAGATGGCTCTCTCCACTTACGCTTCACGTTTTGCCTAAACTCGGCAAAGTCCCTGTCACAGATTTAGATCAGCGAGATATACGCGATACTTTGGCTCCCATTTGGCACACCAAAGCTGATACGGCACGTAAGGCGATGAACCGGCTCGCAATCGTTTTACGACATGCGGCTGCGCTTGGCTTGGATGTAGATTTGCAGGCAACCGAAAAAGCAAAGGCGCTGCTAGGTACGACACGCCATGTGCCGAAAAATGTACCCGCGATGAATTGGGCCGATGTTCCCGAGTTTTATGCCAGTTTAGAGGAGCCAACACTTACCCACTTTGCTTTACGGTTGTTAATCTTAAATCCCGGGGTTCGCTCGAAGCCTTTACGGCATCTGCGTCTGGAGCAAATCGAGGGAGACGTTTGGACTGTGCCTGAAGGCGTTATGAAGGGAAGGAAGGGTAAAACCCCAGCTTATCGTGTTCCATTATGCCAAGAGGCCAAACGGATTATTGATCTTGCTCGCCCATATTCACGTAATGGCTACCTGTTTCCAAATACCCGAGGTGGTGTGATTAGTGACGCCACCATGTCACGCATGATGGAACGGCGCGGGTTGGAGGCAAGGCCGCATGGGTTCCGTACGTCTTTACGGACGTGGCTTGCCGAAACAACTGATGCCCCTCACGAAGTCGCTGAGGCTATGCTGTCGCATGCCACAGATAGCGGTGTCGTCCGCGCCTATCGCAGGACGGACTTTCTCGAGCAGCGCATGGTATTAAGTGAACGCTGGGCTGACCACCTTACCGGTGGCGCTGGGCAAGTCGTGAAGCTCGTGGGGGCGGTGAATTGAAAAATGATAAATCAGACAAGCACGCTGCTACTTCCGCTACTTCCGCTACACAGGAGGCTGGTTTGACCAGCTTATTGGGCGTCACAATGGATCCTGACGACCCCCTTGCTTTTGTCGGTCTAGGACTAGGTGCGACCCAACGTGCAAGAGATTTGGTGTTGAAGGGTTTAGAGTTTGAGCAACAACTGGAACTGCAGACATTCGTAGAAAGTGAGATTTCTAGGCTAGATGCTGAAATAGCCGCTGTGGCTGAAAAAATAGCTGACTTAGACGAATTATTAGGTGCGCAAACCGGTGGACGTGGGCGCCCAAGCAAAGGGTGGCTCACAATTGATGTAAAACGAGCTGCTGCTGTCTTAAGTGTCGATGACATCTATCGTAATAAAAAGGGCAAAAGTTTTTCTAGACAGATAGATGCTATTAATTCTGCGATAAAAATTGAAAAGGTCCTGTTTGAACGTGGGCTTTTGGAGGACCGCCTTTTCGATCCAATGACTACAATCAAACGATTTCAGGACTCCGTTTCGGCAGGCCTTCAAGAGCTTCCAGAACACAGTGGGCGCTTCTTGAAATAATAGGTGCTATTTAATCAAGAAGGCGGAATAAAGCACCCTAAAGTACCAATGAGCCAGTTGAAACGAACTGGAGCATTGTTATGCAAACTTATCTCACATTCACCGAACTCCGCTCAAAACTTGGCGGCCGTTCGCGTTCCGCCATTTACCTCGACCTCGCCAACGGTAGGCTCCCGCAGCCGATAAAGCTGGGCAGTCGACTATATTGGCCTGAGGGCGATATTGAAGCCCACCTGCGCTGCCTCCAGAAACCGGAGGCTTGATATGAGTGACACATTTTTCATAGGCAATCGACAATCACGTCTAGCTTGGGCTGACGCTCGTAAAAAATATATGAAGCGGGGCCACATGACCATGTTGCAAATTGCACATGATGATTTCTGCACAGTTTTTAAAGGGGAAAACTACTGTAATTGCAATCCAACGAGGGTTCTAAAAGATAGTTATGGTCGTATCCTCGCTACGGTTGAGAATGTTGGCTCTGACAACCCAATTGCTTTTGGTTGGAGTGCGACACATGACTGACGCACGCGAAATTACCCTATCTCTTGGTGGTAAGTGGTACCGCAAGTATGGCGCGGCCCCATGTCCAGTATGTCAGTCAGGGCGTGAAAAAGCGCAGAATGCCCTTACAATAGCCGACGGTCGAAACGGGAGCTTGGTTCTTGATTGCAAAAAATCAGCTTGCGCGTTTCTCGATATACTTGCGGCGGCTGGAGTAACCTCTGGCAGCTATAAGTCGCCAGACCCAGAAACACTTGCCAAACGTGAAGCCGAACAGCTCAAGGAAGCTAAAAAGCGAGCGGCGCAGGCAAGGGCAGTTTGGAGCGAGGCGTTACCAATAGATGGAACCGTAGCTGAAACCTATCTTCGTGGCAGAGGAATAACATGCCCACTTCCGAAATCGTTACGGTTTCATCCTAAGTGTTGGCATAGCGCGACGGCCAAGCGTTACCCAGCAATGGTTGCTGCTGTGCAGGGCAATCAGCTCGCCGCCGTGCATCGAACCTACCTGCAAACCGATGGCTCTGGAAAGGCTGATATTGAGCCTGCCAAGATGATGTTGGGGGCGACCACAGGAGCTGCTGTGAGACTCTTTGAAGGCCAGAGCGCTCTTGTGGTGTCAGAGGGTATAGAAACAGCCTTAAGTCTCTCCAGTGGACTCCTGAACGCCCCTGCGGCGGTCTGGGCCGCGCTTTCCACCTCGGGCATGCGCGGACTGTCTTTACCCTCTCAAGCAGGTCAGCTGACCATTGCTTCAGATGGAGACAAAGCTGGACGTGAGGCTGCGAGTGCCTTGGCTGCCCGGGCCGATGCTCTGGGATGGCGGGTAACACTTCTGCCAGCCCCGGAGGGACTCGACTGGAACGATGTCTTGGTCATGAAAGGAGAAGCCGCATGAAGGATCAATCTATGCAAGGTACACCATATAAACCTGAAGGTCCGCAGCCGCTTGTACGTGAAATTCCGGCTGCTGAAATATATCCGGTTGAAACGCTTGGACCGCTTCGAGGTGCCGTTGAAGCGGTCCAAGGTTTAACACAGGCCCCAATGGCAATCCCGGCCCAATCTGCACTGGCTGTAGCATCACTGGCAGTGCAGGGCTTTGCGAACGTGGAAACCTTAGGCGGGGTACGGCCGTTGTCGCTGTATGCTCTAACAATAGCCCAGAGTGGCGAACGTAAATCTGCATGTGATGCGCCATTGACTTCTGCACTTCGCGACCATGAACGAGAGCAGTCACTAGCCCAACGGGAGGCCACTGAGAGCTGGTTTAATGCGCATGAGCTATGGAAGGCGGAACACAGTCAAATTTTGAAAGAGGTCAAAAAAGGTAAAGGCGAGAAACGCGTAGCAGCGCAGGCTGACTTGGAGGCGCTGGGCAAGGCGCCTGAAGCCCCGCCATCACCAGACCGCACGGTGAGCGAGCCAACATTTGAGGGACTCACGAAGCTCTTAGCTACTGGACAGCCTAGTCTCGGTCTATTCTCTGATGAGGGGGGGCAATTTCTTGGTGGCCATGCCATGAATAACGAAAACAGACAGAAAACACTGGCTGCCTTTAACGACCTTTGGCAGGGGAATCCCATTAGGCGCACCCGCTCTGGCGATGGACATTCTACGTTATACGGTCGGCGCCTAGCAGTTCACCTGATGGTACAGCCTAGCGTAGCGCGTATCTTCATGGCCGATCCATTAGCAGTGGACACAGGCTTTCTACCTCGGTTTTTAATCTGCGAGCCGCAAAGTACAATTGGTTCGCGCTTACAGGCGAAGATAAGACACGATGACATGGAGCTGGAGGCGTTCAGCAGCCGCATGCGTCGCATTCTAGAGATGGAAATGCCTATGGATGCTGAAACCCGTGAACTTCAGCCACGTGTATTAGGACTTGCATCTGACGCACGCGAACTTGTGGCTGCATTTTCTGACGCAGTTGAGCAAGCGCAAGGGGCTGGAGGAAGTCTGGCACATATAACTGGCACGGCTTCAAAGATTGCAGAGCAGGCATGCCGTATCGCAGGCGTATTGACACTATGGCAAGATATCAGCGCCTATGAAGTGAAGATGGCAGAAATGGAGTTCGGTGTGGCGCTAGCTAAGTTCTATTTGTCAGAGGCATCTCGGCTGGCTAGTGCGGCAATCGTTTCTAACGAAATAGACAACGCTGAAAAACTGCGGCGTTGGTTGTTGGAGCGTTGGGCTGAGCCAGAGGTATTGGTTCGTGATGTTGTGCAGCTAGGGCCAAACCCTTTGCGTGAAACCCCAAAGGCAAGAGCGGCGCTGGGCATCCTAGAGAAGCATGGTTGGCTTGTTGGTCTTGAGGGGGGAGCGGTTGTGCGTGGAGCTGCCCGCAAGGAGGCATGGCGGATTGTTAGGCGAGGTTGAGTGCATTATGCGGCGCACTCAGGCATCCAACGTAACCGGCCGTTACCGATCCTCTTTCGGCCGCTTTGGTCCGCTTAAGGCGCTACACACGCTGGGTGTGGGGTTAGGTTGGCTGTGAGGGGATGTCCGAACGCCATCTTCAATCACGCCTCGACTTCAAGCTCAATCGAACCGCTGCTCTTACTGAGTGGCACCAATTATTGAGCGCATAGGTTCAGGCTGCGCTAGCAATCTGATGCGAGTTCTCATTCGTCTGACAGCACCGACAAAAGGGATAGATGACCACAGTTATTGAACTGCCAACGCCACCAGTAACAGACCTGCGACTTGCTAAATGATATTTACACCGTATAGATATGTTGCATGTATTTGGTCCGTATCCTTCTGGTCATGCTATTGACGTTTTCCACCTCGCTATCAAATGCGATGGACGCAGGACATATGCCAGTTTCAGACCATACACACGCGACTGTTGAAGATATGGCTGATGCGCAACCTTTGTGCTGTCAGGACAGCACAGAACACGCCCAGACTTGCCATACCCTACTGGCTCTTTTTCCCACTTTGACCTTGAGTGGCACTGCGCCTGTTGCTGGCGAGGATGTGTTCTGCACAACCGGCGTGCTTTTGACCGGTTTTGAACCATCCGGCCCTCTCGATCCGCCCCGCGCTGTGTGATGCCAGCCGTGCCGTTCCATGGTGCGGCGCAGACTGGAAGTCACATCAAAGCGGGCATTGCCCGATGCCCTTACCATTGGGCGCACCCTTTCGAGAGGAACATCTTATGAAACCGATAAAAACAATTCGGGCCTTTATACCCGCCCTTGCACTTGCACTTGGAATAGCAACGTTAGGCCTTGCACTTGCACTTGGAATAGCAACGTTAGGCTGGGCTGGCATGGCTCATGCAGACGACCATGTGGCCATGTCCCATCACGGCACCATGCATGTCACAAAAAGCCCGACCTGCGGCTGTTGCAGCGCATGGGTCGCACTGGCCCGCCAAGAAGGCTATGACATCGAAGTGACTGACACAGCAGATGTGACAACTGTAAAGCTGGATGCAGATATTCCCAGCCATATGTGGGCCTGTCATACAGCGACGGTTCACGGCTACCTCGTTGAAGGCCACGTTCCGTTTGAAGCCCTTGCAAAGCTGTTGGAAGAACGCCCCGACATCACTGGAATTGCCGTCCCTGGTATGCCCGGTGGCTCTCCCGGTATGGGGAATGATCCGACTGCCCGCTATGATGTAATCGCCTTTGGTGGCGATGCGGGTGATGGCGAAGTCTTCTATCAGGCCGGTCTGTGAAAAGGATCGCTCTGATAGTAGTTGGTGGAGCGGCCCTATTTGGGGCCACTCTCTACGCATTTAGTAATGTTTTGGCAGAAACGGACCGCGTCGTTTTACGCGACAACGATCCTGCAATCGTCGCGCTTGGTGCCAATGTCTATGAGGCAAACTGTGCCTCCTGCCATGGTGCCGATCTGGAAGGTCAGGCCAACTGGCGGTCTCCGGGTGAGGATGGCCGGCTTCTGGCACCCCCGCATGATGAGACTGGACACACATGGCATCATGACAGTGACACTCTGTTTCAGCTGACCAAATATGGCGTTAGTGCGTTGATCAATGATCCTGACTACGCCTCGAACATGCCGATTTACGACGGCGTTCTAAGCGATGAAGAGATCATTGCCGTGATAAGCTACATTAAATCAACTTGGCCGGAGGAAATCCGTGCCCGACACACTGAAATGGAAAACAGACAATGAGACAGATGACCCTTGCGCTGCTCGTGCTGGCTGCAACCACAACCGGAGCCTTTGCACACTCAAAGGCCGAACAAACCACACCTGCCAATGAGGCGACGATCGAAGAGGTTGAAGCCATTGAAATGCGCTTTGATGATCCAATGCGCGTGACCGCAATCACGCTGACCGGACCGGATGGTGACGTCAGCATCGAGCGAGAAACCGGCATGGACGCGGTGACAGAATTCCGTGCGCTGCCACCTGCCGACCTGCCGAACGGAGCCTATACCGTTGATTGGCGCGGTCTGTCGTCTGACGGCCATCCAATGCAGGGCACATTCCGCTTCACAATAGCTGACTGACCGACATGGAAGGTCTGGCACCAATAGATGGATGGGCCATAACGGCGATTATTGCGAAGGCGGTGGGCTACGGCGCGGCGCTTCTTGCCATGGGCGGGCCACTGTTTGTTTTAGTTTTTCGAAGCTCGTCCAATGATGTGCGGCAACTAGCTCGGAAAGTCGCTGTTATCGCGGCTTTGATCGGGCTAGCGGTGCTGGCTTTGCGTTTTGGTATCCGGGCCGCCCGTATATCTGGAATGGGTTTGTCGGGGGCCGTTGATCCGATGATGTTAGGCTTTGTCTGGGACAGTCCACTTGGGGCGGCCGCGATCTGGCGCGGCGCAGGCGAACTGTTGGTCGTGGCACTGCTGATCAGAGGCATTGTCGGCCTCTCGGCCGGGTTGATCGGTGCGCTACTGATCGCTGTGTCCTACACGTTCGTGGGTCATTCCCTTGGTGATCCCCGCTGGTTGCTTGCGTCATTGTTGACTTTGCATTTGCTGGCGGCAGCGTTCTGGATCGGCGCATTGCTGCCCCTACGCCACGCGGTTGGCCAACCGGAGGGAGCAAGGCTGCTTCATCGATTTGGAAACGTTGCCAGTCTTACAGTTGCATTGCTCGTCGTTGTTGGTTTGATTTTTGCATGGCTGATGACAGGCTCATTCTCGAACTTGCTTTCGACCGCTTATGGCAAGACACTTCTTGCCAAGCTTGGCGTTGTGTCGGGGCTGATGGCGTTGGCTGCGCTCAACAAATGGCGGTTCGTTCCGGCACTTGCCTCTGGCACACCCGCAGCCGTGCCTCATCTGCGCCGCTCTATTCAGATCGAGGCTATAGCTGTTCTGCTCATCTTGATGGCAACGGCAACGCTCACTTCAATCACCACGCCACCGGTCAACCTTTGAAGAGGAATATCTCATGACCTCCCTGTTTCAGCGCTCTTATCAGAAGTCGATGTCTCAAATTCGTTTCAAGCGAAGCCAACCGTAAAAAAACAAGCTCCTGTCCGAAAACAGGTTACTAATGCCGTTCCAAAGCCTGCATTCAGGGCGCCGTCTGGCTGGCAGATGTTCCCAAATGTTTCGATGGCTTTTCAGCAAGCCGATGCAATATGCAAACCTCAGTCACGCAACGCTCGGGTTGGTGTGACGGCGCCTCGAATGATTGGAGCCACCACGAATTGCAGCCAGTTTGGCACCGGCTTCAATTGCAACTCGGATCCTTCGGGGATGCAGGGTTTTGCAGATGCTGTAAGAAAAAACCGCGCACAGAAAGACAGCTATAACGCGTGCATGGCTCAGTATGGTTGGAAGGATAACAACAAGAGTGGTTTTATCGAAAGCCTATTTGGGAGATAGCCTGTTAGTAGCAGTTGTAGCAACAGTAGCTAATGACGGTTCATTTTCTTCAGTTTTTTAGAAACTGTAGAAATTTACGCATTATATTGAAAATGCTTTCGCTTTGCCTCGCGCCCGCGCGCGCGTCGATGCCAACTATGTCTGGTCTGGTGTTACGTAAACAACTAGCCATCGCGATCAGTCAGCCAACTTTGCTGCTAAATACAAAGTCCGTGAATGGATCGTACATTATAAATAGGCCTACCCTTAAATAATCGTAAATGGTGGGGGGGTACGAGCGGTAAAAGGTGGATATTTAGGTGGATATTAATTATTGATATTATGCTTTTAAAAGCAATATCAAACACTTGTTTTATTTGTATGGTGCCCGGGGGCGGATTTGAACCACCGACACGAGGATTTTCAGTCCACTGCTCTACCCCTGAGCTACCCGGGCATGGGTGAGGATCTTCCTCGAGGCTGAGGCGTATTTAGGCGACCCGCTTGGGACTGTCCAGCTGATTCCGCGGATTTTCTATGCAAAAAGGTCGAAAATGAAATTTGCAGGATTTGAAATGGTCTGGCCTCTGCCTCGGCCGGTTACACTGCGGGGCTAGACCTCCGGGTCGCCGGCTTCGGGTTCTACTTCAGAGCTATCGCTTTCATCATCATTTGCAATCACATAGCCGCCAATCAACCATTTGCTGAGGTCGATGTCTTTGCAGCGGGCAGAGCAAAAGGGCCGGTGCTCTGGTTCGGTTGGCTTTTTGCAGATGGGGCAACTCATATCAGGACATCTTGCACCACAGGGCGCTCGCGTTTGCGCTTCAGCTCGCCATGGCCCAGGGGTGTCCAGCCGACAAATTCAGTGGCGACAGGGCAGCTGCGCAGCGCGGCACGCAGGGCCACTTCGATCGGTTTGCGATCTCGTTTGCTCATTGGTGCAAAATCAATTGCAATTTGTCCTGAATAGCCCCGCAGGCGCAATTGGCGGGGCAGATCTTTTACTGCGGCCAGGTTCACCTTAAGCGCCGCTGCAGGTGAGAGGTCAGTGCCGGTGTTGATATCTACGGTGATCATGGCGCGTGTGCGCTCAATGAACATGCCGCCACTGCCCAGCGGCACCCAAGCCTCCTGTGCAGTCTCGATTTGATCCAAAGCTCCGCTGCCTTCGAGATCATCATCGGCGGTCAGCACATTTGTCACATCCGACCATTCGCGCCAAGCCTGCTCATGTGGATCATCGCCCTCGAGCAGAACCTCGGGGTCTTGCCCAATTTCCGCGGCGATGGCCTCAGCGGTGGCGCGCATGGTTTGAATGTCCTCGCCAATCTCTTCAAGATCTGCTGCCGCCGCCGCGCTGCGGATGATAAGCCCCATATCGGAGCCGCTCATTGCGGATTTGGCCAAAAGCGTGAGCGCATCGCGCAGATCATCAGAGGAGATTTGCCGCGAGATATTCAGACCGGGTTGATCCGGAGTGACAATCGCATAACGGCTTTTAAATAAAATTCTTTGAGTGACCGGATCGGCTTTGCCCTCTTCGGCAAAACCTGAAGTTTGCACCGTGAGGGTCTGACCGGGGGCCAATCCCTTGGCCTTCTTCAGGAACCCTGTGCCATTGGGCAGGCGAAGGATCACGCCGCCAATGCCTTTCACCGGGCGATCGACCACGGCGCGTAAAAGACTGCCGAGGGGCAGGCGATTAAGATCTTCGACCAGAACGTCCTGCACGATCCCATCGACCAAAAGCGCTGCGACCTTGGTCTTGCCAATGTGGCCCAGAACAACTTGCTTGCCCTTCATAATTGCCCCCAAATATTGAGCCCTGCGGCCTGCAGTAAATGCACGGTCTGTGGCAGGGGCAAGCCCATGATCGCAGGGTAGGAGCCGGAAATCCAAGGGATGAAGGCGCCCGCAGGTCCCTGGATGCCATAGGCGCCAGCCTTGCCTTGCCAATCCTCAGTGGCCAGATAGCCCTCAAGCTCTTGCGGCGAGAGGCGTTTCATCTGCACGGTTGAGACCACATCTTTTTGCCAAATACGCTCAGTGGTTTTCACGGCCACGGCGGTGATGACCTTATGGCGACGCCCGGAGAGCTTTTGCAGGAAGGCGCGCGCCTCGTCTCTATCGGCCGGTTTGCCCATGATGCGGCGCCCCAGCGCAACCGTGGTGTCGGCGCAGAGGATGACCTCATCTGCAGCCGCAGGCAAAGCTTCGGCCTTGGATGCCGTGATGCGGTTACAATAGCTGCGCGGCAATTCACCCTTTCGCGGGGTTTCATCCACATCCGGTGCGCGCACGTCAGCCGGGTGCAGGCCCAAGACCGCCAGCAATTCACGCCGGCGGGGGCTTCCTGATCCCAAGATCAGTTGTTTACTTGAAACGGTAATTGATCCGTCCTTTAGACAAATCATAGGGGGTCATCGCAACTTGTACTTTATCGCCAGTCAAAACCCGAATTCGGTTTTTGCGCATTTTGCCTGCCATTGTTGCAACGATCTCATGGCCATTTTCCAGCTCAACCCGAAACGTCGCGTTAGGCAAGAGCTCCTTTACGACACCGGGAAATTCGAGTGGTTCTTCCTTCGCCATGGTCTCTCCTTCAAAAAAGCCTGACCTAATGCCAAGCGTGCCCCTAAATGAGCGGAGTTGCACAAATTTTCAAGTCAGATTCCGCGTAAATTCTGTGAAATCGCGTCTGTGAGGCGTGAATTTGGCAGGTTTACCCCGTTTGGGGGCGGCGCAAAGATGAAGAATCATCTAAATCGGTGCAAACCATCGCCTGTCATGGTGACTAGATACCCTCTTTGGGGGCCCCAAATTTTGCAATCAGTCGCTCAATGATCTGATCTCGGGCCTGACGATAGGCTTCGAGCTTTTGATCGCGGGTCTCGCCCGTCGCGGTTGGATCCATGATCGGCCAATATTCGACTTGCAGCGCGTAAAAGCGTGTAATCTCTTTTGCTTTACGTTGGCTGGCGGGGGAGAGCGCGACGATGAGATCAAAAGAAGAGAGCTCATCGCCCAGTTTTTGCATTTCATCAAAGGACCGCGTCTTGTGGCGTGCCAGCTCAATCCCAAGTTCCGCGCAAACGGCAATGGCAAATCCATCGACATCCATATCGGCCAAAACACCCGCCGATTGTACGTAGGTTTCATGGCCGTAGAATTTCTTCATCAGGCCTTCCGCCATCGGAGAGCGCACGGCATTGTGGTCGCAGCAAAACAAAACAGATTGGGGAAGCCGCGACATCTAAACTATCCCCCGAAATGCAAAACGCAAATAAGGGTGAACAGGCGACGCGCCGTCTGTTCATCAATATCGGCTTTGCCATTGAGGCGCTCTTGCAGGACCCGCGCGCCTTCGTTGTGAATTCCGCGCCGGGCCATATCGATGGTTTCAATCTGGCTGGGCGGGAGGGTCTTCACAGCTTCAAAATAGCTTTCGCAAATTTGAAAATAGTCTTTTACCACTTGGCGAAAGGGGCCAAGGGACAGGTGAAATTCAGCGGCCTTCTCTTTATCTTCTGTGGTGAGATCAAAAACCAGGCGCCGGTCGCGTATTGACAGTTCCAACTCATAAGGCCCGCTGGGTGGCGGGATTTCGTCCCGGGCCGGCAAGGCAAAGCTGTTGCCCTCCAAGAGGTCAAAAATTGCCACCTTCCGCTCTTGATCAATTTCAGGAGTGGGGGGCGGGAGATTGCTGTCGTCCAGGGATATTTTTGAAATGTAGCTCATTATCTATTCAGTTTATCTAACCGAGCACGCACTGACAATCCATGCGCCTCAAGGCCCTCTGAAATGGCCAAAACCTCAGCGGCAGGACCTATGGCAGCCAATGAGGCCGGGGTCATTTTGGTCAAAGTGGTGCGCTTGACGAAATCCATGACAGAGAGGCCGGAGGAGAATCGTGCGGACCGGGCCGTTGGCAGCACATGATTGGGCCCGCCAATGTAATCCCCGATTGCTTCTGGCGTCCAAGCGCCCAGGAAAATTGCGCCCGCATGGGTGATTTGCGCGGCCAAGCCGTCGGGATCCGCGACGCAGAGCTCCAAATGCTCAGGCGCGAGCCGATTGGACAGGGCCGCGGCCTCTGCCATATCATTGACCACAATCACCGCGCCAAAATCGCGCCAAGATGCACCCGCAATCGCGCGGCGTTCCAAAGTTTCCAACTGCCGGGTGACGGCTTGCATTACCTTCTCACCAAATTCCGCATCATCGGTGATCAAAATGGATTGCGCGCTTTCGTCATGTTCGGCTTGGCTGAGCAAATCTGTTGCGATCCAGGCCGGGTCATTATCCCCATCGGCGATCACGAGGATTTCGGAGGGTCCGGCGATCATATCAATGCCGACTTTACCAAAGACCCGCCGCTTGGCTGCGGCAACGAATGCATTGCCGGGCCCGGTGATTTTGTCGACTGGCGCGATCGTCTCGGTACCATAGGCCAGCGCCGCAATGGCCTGCGCCCCGCCAATGCGGTAAATCTCATCGACCCCGGCGATATGCGCGGCCAAAAGCACCAGCGGATTTGTGACCCCGTCTGGCGTGGGTACGCAAATCGCCAAGCGCTCAACCCCAGCCACTTTGGCCGGAATTGCGTTCATCAACACGGAAGAGGGATAGGAGGCCAGCCCGCCGGGCACATAAAGACCCGCTGCCGATACGGGGGTCCAGCGCCAGCCTAATTCTGCGCCTGTTTCATCTTCCCATTGGGCATCTTGAGGCAGTTGCCGGGCGTGATAGGCGCGAATACGATCTGCGGCCAGCTCCAGCGCCTCGCGTTCGACGGTGGGCACGGTTGCGCAATGGGCCATAATCTCTTCGCGCGAAAACGCCAAAGTGTCGGGCGTCAGATTAAGCCGGTCAAATTTTTCGGTCAGCTCAATGACCGCGTCATCTCCGCGGGCGCGCACATCTGCGATGATATCTGCGACAATGGCATCCACATCAGGGCTGTCTTCCCGCTTCGCTGTCAGCAAGGCCAGAAAGCAGGCTTCAAAATCAGCCTGATTGATATTCAAAGTTTGTGGCATTCGATCCCCCAAGATTGCCCTGACTTAGCGCGATGTCGCCCAAGCCTCAAGCCGATCTGTGTGGGTTAATCGTGGCTGGGCGCGCGGTTGGTGGGGGAGGCATAGGGACGCGTTACATCGCGCAGGCCGGCTTCCAGCGCTTCCACCTCAAGCCGTATCGCGCCATCGCCCGCCAAAGTGAGCAGACAAGCGCCTGTTCCATCCGTCGCCGGGGTGAATGTGATGCTGAGCAAGCTTAGGATCAGATCTGGATCCGTGCGGTCGAACCCTTGGGTTTGAACCGCTTTAACATCCTCAAAGCTCAGAACAGATTGCACGCGTTCGGCCTGGGAGGTGCCACGCGCCTCCCAGCGAAAGCGGTTGAGCAGCACTGCAAAACGGCGCTCCTTGATGTGCCAGACCATCTGCACCGCGGGCCAGACTGCATCTTGGGTCATGGCAGAGAGAACTTGGAGATCTTCCGCATCAAAGGCGATCAAGCGTAAAGGCTTGTCCATACCGTCTTCAAAGCGGGCATCACTCATTGGCCTGTGATCCGCTCAATTTTAGCGCCACAATTGCCAAGTTTTTCTTCCACCCGCTCATAGCCACGGTCAAGATGATAGACGCGGTTCACCAGGGTCTCGCCTTCTGCCGCAAGGCCGGCCAGGATCAAAGAGACTGAGGCGCGCAGATCCGTGGCCATAACCGGTGCCCCTTTTAGGCGCTCCACGCCGGTGACCGTCGCCATGCCACCATTCACCTCAATCTGCGCGCCCATACGGCTGAGTTCGGGCGCATGCATGAAGCGATTTTCAAATATTTTCTCTTCTAAAACAGAGGTCCCCTTGGCCGTGCAAAGCAATGCCATCATCTGGGCCTGTAAATCCGTTGGAAAGCCCGGAAAGGGTTCAGTGGTCACGTTGATGGCTTTGATATCTGCATTTGTACGTTTCACTTTGAGGCCCCGCTGGGTCTGCTCAACGCTAATACCAGCTTCGTCCAATTTCTCACAAAACGCGGCCAGAAGTTCAATTTTTCCACCCAGACATTCCACTTCGCCGCCGGTTATTGCCGGGGCCAGCATATAGGTGCCAAGCTCAATTCGGTCGGTCACAACCGGATGGGTGGCCCCATGCAGCCGGTCCACCCCCGCGATGGTGATGGTAGAGGTGCCATGACCGTCAATCTGTGCGCCCATAGCAATCAGGCATTCGGCGAGATCAACAATTTCAGGTTCACGCGCCGCCTGTTTCAATACGGTTGTGCCTTTAGCCAGTGTCGCGGCCAAAAGCGCATTTTCCGTGGCGCCAACAGAGACGAAGGGAAATTCGATGGTCGCGCCTTTCAAACCCTTCGGCGCTTTGGCGTGGACATAGCCGTCGCGCAACTCAATCTGCGCCCCCAGCGCCTCCATAGCTTTGAGGTGCAGGTCAACCGGGCGCGCGCCAATGGCACATCCGCCGGGTAAAGAGACGACCGCTTGCCCCGCGCGCGCCAACATTGGCCCGAGTACGAGAATAGATGCGCGCATTTTGCGCACTATATCATAGTCGGCCGTCAAATTGTCGAGGCTGTGGGAAGACATGGTTAAAACCTTGCCATCCTGCATGGAGGTGACTTCTGTCCCCAGGCTCTCAAGCAGAGCGCCCATGGTTTTGATGTCCGATAAGCGCGGCGCATTGGTCAAAGTGATGGGCTCTTCACTGAGTAACGTGGCGGGCATCAAGGTCAGGCAGGCGTTTTTTGCGCCAGCAATGGGGATTTCTCCATGCAGCGCATTGCCGCCAGTTACCAAAATCGAATCCATTCAGCTGTCCTTTTTGTCGGTTCCATCGTCGCGCGCCCGCGCCCGCGCCTGCGCCTTACGGCGGCCCATATTCGCCTTCAGTGCCGCCTTCAAGCGCGCTTCACGCTCAGACTGGGCTGACTTAGGGGTCGATTTGTGTTTGTCTGCCATTTCGATGGCTTAACTCAAGCTTTGCGCGCGGTCCAGCCGCCGGAACGCTTTGCCGGGGCTTCGGGCGATATTCTGCAGATTTTGCCCATTCTTGGACTTGCGCCCGGGCCCAAGACTGTCTAAATCGCCCATCAGATGCTGTGGTAGCTCAGTGGCAGAGCACACCCTTGGTAAGGGTGAGGTCGAGAGTTCAATCCTCTCTCACAGCACCACTTAACCCTCTGAGATAAAATACAAGTAATGTAAATCAGTCTCTTACGTGTCTGTATGGACAATACTATAGGCAATACTTTTGGTTGTTTCTAAGCTACTTGTATGTTCAGAAATGCGAATAATAATTCTTACACATATCCGGTAGCCAGACTGAATCACATCAAAGGCAAGTGGTACGTCATCGTCAGCGTGCCTGCGCACTTGCGTCATCTATTCCCAAACCAAAGAGACTTACGCCGCTCCACTGGCACAGACGATGAGAGTTCTGCTAAGCGCAAACAACATGCCCTTGCCCAAGAGATATACGATCTGTTTGACCAGCGTCAACGGGAAGAGCAAAGCAAGCATGTCAGTGTCGCAGATGCTTTTGCTACGGATGCCATCATAGGTCTGGCCACAGTCTTCCACCAACGAAACATACCTGACCTTAAACCCACCACGGATTATCATCTTTTGTCCTCGTTAAAGCAATCCTGCGACATTTATGCGGATCAGGTGATTAATGCTGCATCAGATGATGAGTTGTCTGATCTTGAGCTTTTGAATGGTATAATTGAGGCACAGCAAAAGAGCGGTTTGACGTTCACGAGCAGCACAACACTAGTGGCTAGCACCATTTCAGATGGCGCACCTTATACATTGGAACAAAAGGTTTCTGCTGCACGCTACAGGACTGAGGCGGTCTATAACTACTGGGCTGACTTGCTTATTCTTGCCGCACGGGAGCAATACTTACCAGAGCCGCACTTTGATCCGTTTGTGCGAGGGCCATACGACTCCGTGGTTTTAGCTGACGGTAAGATATTGGATGATTTGCCGCTAGGCCAAGCTCTACCTGCGCAAACGTTTCATCCTTTAAGCAGGCCAGCACGAATAGTTCCAACGGAGGCTCTGACCTATAGCTCTGTGATGCCTGAGTACCTTGAGCGTGTTGAGCGTGATACTCCGCTAGAAGATACCAAAAGAAAGAAGAAGCGCTGGGCCAAACAATTCCTAGACGTGATGGGTGACTTGGAGATCGCAGCCATCAAACCCAAACACGCCTATGATTATCTGGATAAAGTTCTGGCTGAGAATCCTAAGCGCTCTAACAAAACATTGAAGGATTACATTTGGGGAGTGCAGGACTTGCTGAAGTACTGTGTCCAGAGGGACTATATTCAGTCCAATCGATTTCGTGACCTAGACCTCAAGACAGTTGGTAAACCATCAGAAGAAACCTATCCGTTTGAGATGTCTGAACTGAGGGCGATCTTTGATCACGACTGGAACCCTCAAGACAGGCTTTTGCTTTCAATCCTTGCTACCACAGGGATGCGTCCTTCTGAGGCTGGGAACTTAACGTGGGAACGCTTTAATGACACGGAGCACGAGGGCATCAGGTATTTTACCACACTGGACACCGCTGACGAGAAGGTGCGGGTAAAGAACGCTGGATCAAAGCGACTTGTACCCATTCACCCTGATCTACAGCTTCCAGAGCCTTCAACGGGCCGTTTGTTTGACTACCAAAAGAATGACGATGGTTTGTCTGCCACAGAGATTGGCCATCAAATACTGCCAACGCTACACAGTATCGTTCCACATCCAAACAAGAATATCCGTAGCTTCCGTAAGACCTTTAAACGGATGTGCAGAGACAAGAGTGTTGGCGAAGAGGTGAATGATGCTATTACTGGACATCGCCAATCTGCTGGTGCTTCCCGTGCCAATTACGGAGGCATGGGTGTTCCAGTAATGTTTGAGGCAATCTCACAGTTGGACATCTCGTTTGTAATGCGCAGAGGATAGCTTTTAGCGCAGCCGCCTATAAATCGTAGCTCTAGGATTAACCGTCCCCTGTTTGCCGTTCTCATAGGTCTCTATCAGGCCCAGTTTATGAAGTAACTTTACGGCAGGTAGGGCTGTCGCTTTTCCTGCACCTAATTCTTTCAGCAATTTAGTGTAGCGCCCTGACCCATGCGGGCTGTCACTGAAACCTCGCTTGGTGCCTCGTGGGACAACGTGGTTTGACAATTTCGTTCACAACGCGCACACCAAA
>Ga0257114_1001373_pt1 | contig 17456 bp, 16 predicted proteins | sample SI112_10mmetaG_FD_190149 | JGI IMG/M metagenome (GOLD analysis project Ga0257114, IMG submission 190149) | Marine microbial communities from Saanich Inlet, British Columbia, Canada - SI112_10m | ecosystem: Environmental > Aquatic > Marine > Inlet | place: Canada: British Columbia | collected...
TGACCAAAATTTGAATTGGAATTGGTAATAGATGCATCTCCACCAGATTCGGCAGAAAAATGCTTATTATATCCAATCGCAAAGACTGATACTATTTGTAAAATAGCATCATTTGTTATTTTAATGTGACACTGTTGCCAACCTTTCCTATAAACCGAATCAGAATCTAGATGATAAACTATTCCACTCGAAGAAGAATTTGCTGATAATTCACTTCCTGACTGTTCAGTGATTGTTAATCCACTATAAATTCTACCATTAGATGCATCATATTTGACAAAAGACCTATCATCTTTTTGAAGGCTAATTCCAGTGAATTGACTGATCACCATACTACGGAATCCAGTTGCCTTATTTCCGTCCGCAATTAATCCATTCATGCCCCAAACAGATCTCATGCTCACATTAAAAATATAAGGAGAGGCACCAGATACTGTATCAGTATCTACATTTACTATTCCTTGACTCGTTAATGATGGAGTTAAAAATCTTGGATCGGATTCAACTACATAAGTAAATACACTATCATTAGTATCACTAATTGATGTAACTTTAGTTGAAATATTATATTGATCTTGCGAAACTCCACTAATACGAATTGGAGTTCCTTTGTCTAATCCATGAGGAGTATTTGTAGTAACTGTAATGACTCTTGATGCAGTTAGTCCATCACCAGATATGATAGATGCAATTGAAATAGGATCTGCGGCAAATGCTCCAACAATTTCATATTCAGGTCTTCTTGGACTAAATCCTTCAGGATTTTGAAGATATTCATCCGCAGCATTAATTTCTCTACCCGAACTTGAGGAATATGCATATGACAATTTGGCATAATACATTTGAAGATCGGTCAGACCTTTAGTTCCAACTTCATTAACACCATCGGCATATTCAAATACTGATAACTTATGGTGAGAAAAAGTTGGAACAGATTTAATATCAAAATTATTTGGTTGTGTATAAACAGTTCCAGAGTCATCCCCATCAAAAACAGAGAACTGCCAAGCATAACAAGCTCCAGTAAGCCTTAAAATTGCACTATTGGCAATTGATGAGAATGTAGGATTTGGAACATAAAGAGGATTTATTTTGGTCTTTCTTAAGTCAAGACCAACAATTGAAGTTCCCCGTGGAACAATTACACCACCATAAACACTATTGAATTTATAAAGATCATTATCTTTATTTGTTAAGTCGAAATTGGAATTTAATGATAAATTAAAATTACTTCTAGTAGAAGAACTTCCTTCCGAGGTTATGACTACTCCTGTACTATCTATTGTATATCCTGGACGATTATCTATAGTATGACTACCAGGCATTAAGAGAATTGTAGTTTTCTCTACTATATCATTACTACTTCCTCTTACATATGAGAATCTTGCAGATTCGATCAGTGCTCTTTGAATAGTCTTAAATGGACGATTTAGTGAATTTCCTTGATTATCAATACTATCGGTAGAATCTAAATCGGAAGGACTAACATAGATTATACGACCATCAGTATTTTTGATAATTGAATCTAATTTATTTAATGGCAATTTTCCACACCAATTACTGTTCCTATGCTTTATTTATTATCTTAGCAAATCTTCTTCTCCATTATAAAAACTTTGTATTTCTTCTGGTAAGTTTTCAGGATTTAATATCTCAATATCATCAAAGCAAGGATGACAATTTTCTAATATCAAATAATTAGAACCCTTGTAGATATCTTCTACTGAATAATCTTTATTGCTATACGCCTCTTTTACTATTTCCCGGTCATACAAATAACCTACAGGCAAATCATCAAATGTAAATGGGACATCATTTAAGAAGAACATTTTGACTATTACCTTATAGTCATTATACCAACAATTCTTTGTGGTTACTGCATAAGACATAATATTATTCTTTCTTTTTATTTATTTTCATAAAAAAAAGGTTCCCGCACCACCAGGAACCTCATGTTATTCACTCACCAAAGAAAACCCCTATCATATAATCATCATTTCTCGCAGAGTGACTTTACATCTAGTGGGGCTAACTCCTTCCCCGAAATACCCGTGATCGGACTCGAACCGATACTGTCGAAATTTTAAGTTTCGTGTCTACTGCCAATTGGACTACACGGGCAAGACATTACACTTATCCGTATGCTATGTGGGCATCACACCCAGTATACTGACAGTTTGTAATGGAGTAAGTCGCAGGTCCTCCGCGAATATCCAAAGGGGGCTGATTCCAAACTTGCAGGACAGTGATGGTCCTGTTGCTGAGTGGCACCTATGGTTGGAACGTCTCAAGTTCCTAATGCAGGTTGTGGGAATTGAACCCACCTTCGCCGTTTTATGAGAACGGTCCATTCACCAGATTGGTAAACCTGCAAATACTCGTGGGTGGTTACGATCCACCTCAAAGGCACTAATCGGGTGCAAAGAGTTTATAAAACTCCCCTGACTACCAAGTCTCACGAGCAGATGATGAACTACTGAGCTTCATTATTTTGCTCAGTGTGTATTCGTATTAGTTCATCATCAGCAGGCATCATGACTGCTGCCTTACCATCTTCTCTTACAATACCTATGGTTTCACCGTTTTCGACTCTTTCCATAAGATCATCAAAATTGTCTTCCCATTCTTTCAGGGTAAAAATTTCCATTTACACCTCCAGTGGTTCTGCATAAACCAAAGCATCTTCGGGACAAGTATTGCGAATGACCTCAAGAACATTCATAAACTGGTCTACAGTATCACAAACAATTTCTTTGGTGTCTCCTTCACTGGAATAGATGTAGAATGTGCGTTTGGTAGGGTCTACAACACATCGTGTGAGAAACTCGTCTTGCATGGTGCCTTGGTTGCTTACCTTGTTATTATAAGGCATTTGAGTGCTGGTGTCAACTGTGCCAGTTGGTGAAGTGGTCTTCAACTAATTGCCTTGACAGAATTCATTGCATCAACAATTCTCGATTTACTTTCTTCTGCTCTAGCATCTGCATTTTCATAAGTCCATACAAACAATTGATATTCAGTTTTCATAGATTTTATCATATTTATTTCTTCAATTTTTTGATTATCAATAGAATTTCTAAGATTATCAATATCAGTGGCTAATTGATTTACAGTATTGATAGCATCGGTACATGTTGACAGACCTATTGGTTGTATTGGTGAAAGTTCTTTGAAAGTTACTCCTACACCTGGATTTGATATAACATCTCCTTCGGAAGAATTAACTTCATAATTTGATGAATATCCAATACCCACATTACTTACAGTTAATTTAACATCAGTTGGATCTTTAAATGGTGCTTCTGCAGAAGTATCTTCTATATTGGGATAAACACTAGCAAAAGCATAATCTTCTACTACTTGATTACCTATTCCTATAACTACACCATTTACCGTAGCATTATATCCAGGTGTTGTATTAATACCAACAGAACATCCTGCTCCAATAGCAGCACCAATTGTATCTAAAATTTCTTGCTTTTTCTGATTTATATTTCCTATTATAGTCACCAATTCCAAATCATTAGGTTCAGTTATTTTGGCAAAATTTTCTAATTCTCCTTTGTAAAATTCAAGTTCATCAGATCTTGCCTCAAGATCTTTCTTTACAGGAGATGGTTCTGTAGTTCCGGTTTCAATCCATTTCCCATCAGATGTTGGGTTAATAGAAATAACACTAACTTCTTTTGGAGATTCAATACCTTTACTCGCATCCGTTCCAAAATTTTCAACTGTCTCTAATGAGAATTTTAATTTCCCTAATATTCCATCGGAAATTGCCATTTTATAACATATTTTTTTAAGATATAATTATTTAGATTCATATCTCTAACCATTGTGATGGGTGAGGACATCCTTGGTGATAATCTGGATTATTTTTAGTTAACGTAGTGCGAATATCACCGGCAATTACAATTCTTTCACCTACTCTTTTTGTAAATTTTTGTGTTTGGTGTAGAATATTACTCGGAAACATTACCACACTCCCTTCAATTGGAGTAATTGTATAGTGGTTACAATTATACTTATTAAATCCTGTAATTGTATTTTTATCTTTTGAAGTTTCAAATAAACCTCCAGAAAATTCATTTTGATTATTTTTTTGAGATACACAAAATTTATCTGATGTTGAATCAGTTTTGAGATAATATACAAAACTTATATTGGATTCATTATGATAATGTGGATTTAGTTGTGGAGTAATATCATCAAAATGGCATCCAACCCATGACTTAACAATATGTGAATCAATCAATTTATGATCAACATTTAAATGTTCAAGATATTCTTTTATATTTTTCTTTAAGGACTCAAAAAAAATTTTATAATCTGGATTTAAATGTGCAAAAATTTTTCCTGAATATTCTGGACTTTCATTTTCATACCCATTAAACCAATAATCACGAAGAGAATCTATATTATTTTCTTTAAATTCTTCATGACAGTCAATACTTCCTTGATAAACAATCAAAGGAAAAACTTCATGAACTTTATTCATTTACTATTAATATTACTTTCCCTATTATCTCCCGGATAGTCATGAATTGTCAAGCCTTTATATTCAGGTATATTTTTTGTAGTATCTTTTCTTTCTCCATATACATGATAAAAACAATCAATAGGTTTATCATCAGATTCTTTTATATGTATTTCTTTATTATCAAATTTTTCTACATTAAGATGATAATGTCTAGATCCAATAGGTTGCAATTCTACAGTAATACTTTCTTCATCAACTAAATCTTTCCAATAATTGGGTAATTTAATTATATTAGAGTCTTTAAGTCTACCTCTCACAAAAACATCAGCACTAGGTCCTTCTAGACAAACATATCTTAATCGATGATCCTTTTTGGTTGGATGTGGAATGTCGAAATTTTTCTTGGAGTCCCAAAATTTCGTTGCCGGATCCCAATCCCTACCATTTAAAAGAATAGTTGATGCACTAATATCAACAAGAGCACCTGCACCAATATTAGTATTTGTTACAGATTGAATAGAAACTTTACCTGCAGAAATTTGTGAATAAACTGCTCCAATCAACTGTAAATTTGAAACGTTTGTTCTAAATTCTATACCCTGAACAGAAGATCTTCCAATTACACGATGATCACCAACATAAGTAGTTATTGATTCTCGATGATAATTTATATTTCCTGGTGCTCCACAATAAGCAAATACATTTGTTGGGTTCATTCCAACATTTATTGCTCCCTGTCCATATACAAGTAATGAAGATTTTCCTGTATAAGCATTATAAATTGCTCCTGATCCTGGTCTCCAGAAAGATTTTGGAACTTCTAAAGAACTTCCTTCGACTGGAATAGAACTGAAACAATCAAGAACACCTGTTTCTAGTTTTTCGAATGGCATAATAATCTCCTATTTACAACTATTTGCAATACTTTCAATTAAAGCTGCAACATTAATCCCAGAAAATATTGAACTTAATGCAGAAAATGGAGATCCTTGTATAATATCTTTAGACAATAATCTTATGAATCCTGTTGCATTAAGTGTAATACTATCAGATGATGTTACACAAACTTTACCTCCAACAAGATTAATCTGTTCATTTGCTCCTATAATAATATGGTCATTTGCTCTTATCAAAACTGAACCATCACTATCTGGACCAACACTTTCAATGTAAATATTTTTTGCTCTTAATTTTATATTACCATTTTCTGCATTTAATACAATATCACCATTCTCGGCATTAATTGATTTTGCAATATTTTCTTTTTCACTTTCATTTCTATCTTGTTTAAGATTTGTTCCTACTATTTCATGAGAACATCCAGGAACAATTTCTCCTTTATTCCCTGTCATTGTATATGTTTGATTATGCCCTGCTTTAAGGCTCATAATCATATTTGTGCCTACGTTTTCTCCAATTTCACCTTCTTCACCAATAGGACCCATTAAAATGGTTCCAAATTCATTATCTGTTATAATTTGTTCTGGTTTTTTTGACATTTAACTTACACAATCTACAATACGAACAACTTTTCCTCTAAGAGTTGCCAACTCTTGATTAGTTGGTATAGGTTTCGATATACTCGAATCTATCTCAACTATATCTATACCATCAACAACATCTGGAGATTCTGGTATTGGTATGAATGAAAGTTTAGGTTCGATAACAAAACCTTCACCTGTAGGGCTATTTATTTGTATCTCTGGATATCCTGAAATACCACAAATAGTATCTGTTAATTGAATCTCTAAGATTTGACCAGTATCTGATATACTCACACTTGCTTGCAGATTTGGAATATCTGGAGTAATAGATATGCTATCATTAACACTATATCCAGTTCCACTATTTGAAATTCTAAATCCATCCAAACAAACAACAAAATCACTCGAACTGTCGATATTTTCAACTGGTACTCGATTAAATTCAGTTGAACCATCTTTTGGACGAGCCCATGTATTTGATGTCAAAACTATCTCAATTACTTCACCATCTGATGCTCTGCCTCCAGTAAATCCAGAACCAAACGAAGCATTATTAGTTCCACCTGTATCAGAAACAACAGCATTATTGGAGGAATTGGATTCACTAGTTCCACCTGTATCAGAAACAACAGCATTATTGGAGGAATTGGATTCACTAATTACTGCATATCCAGTCGTAAAAGTATTTTCACATCTATCTACAAAAGCAACAAAAGGAGGTGTTTTGTATCCAGAACCACGATTTGTAATATTTACTCCAATTATTCTTCCAGTTTGATCTAAGATAGTTTCTGCTACTGCTCCAATTCCCCCACCACCAAATATCTCAACATTCGGTGGACCACATTCAAATACTGATGGATCACAATCAGTTACTCCAAGAGAATCTACAAATCCGGCATCTCCAATTTTTTGACCAAATATTTCAATATTGCTTATATAATCATCCACAGTTCCAATAACGCCTTCTGCTGTTGGAACATTGGCAAAATTTTGAAATGCATCAATTTGAGATTGTGTTGGACCACCCCAAGGACTTGCCTTAAATTCTTTTATTTCTGGACAATTTGGTTTTGCACACAAGAATGATTCAAATCCTAAAATAAAATCAAGTGCTTCGAACACACTTCCAGAAACTTTTGCTATTCCACCAAGAACATCATTTATTTGATCCAATAAAGGTCCTACAGCTCCATCTATAACTGCCGCAATATTATTCACAAGAGCATTTGTAAATTGTTGTGCTGCACAAAAAGGAACATTAACAATTTTACCTACCAACTCAAATAAGAAATCTGTAATCAAATTTACAAGACCATTAATAATATCTTTAAAGGCACAAAAAATATTATCAACAATTATTTGAATTATACTATTTTTAATACTTTTAGCAACTACAGGAAGAATTGTATCTATAATTTCTTGAATCTTGCCATAAATTTGAGAAATTAAAAAATCTCTCAATCGATTTATCAAAGTTTTAAGAATTCCACCAATAATTTGTGCGGTGCTTCTTATTAAAGAGGTGAGATTTTTTAATTTATTAATAGCACCATTTATATAAAGATCGGCATATGCTTTTAATCCTTTGACAGTATTAAAAAAGTTACTTAATGCTGAATTAATTTGTGATAATTCAGAGTCTCCACAAGGATCTGGTAAAGGTCTAATTTTTTCATATATTTTTATTGCTTCTGCAAAAGAAACAGAATTGATAAATTTTTCATTAAGTGGAGAATCCTCTAAGTTCATCCCCTTAGTGGTTTCTCTGGCGTTTGATAGTGAAGTTGTTCCAATACCAACTGATGGATTTGTTCCAATACCAGATTGTGCTTCTTCAAAAGTTATGACTTGTAAAGGTACAGGTCCTTTTCCAACTGGATTTTGTGTTAGTATTTCAGGTTCAGGTGGTGATGAAGACTCTGCAAAAATTGAATCTCCACTCACTCCAAAATTATTTACATTCTCGACAAATGTTTGATTTCTATAATTGACAGCACCAGTTCTTCCTTGACCACCAAGTGAATCAAAAGATGGTGCCAATACCAAATTTCTTGCATTTGCAGAACTTATACCATCCAATTCAACTTGTCGTTGAAGTTCTGATGGATTAAGTGCTAATTGATATGCCTTTCCCCCATTTAATAATAAATCATTACTAAAAGTTTGATTTATAGAATTTCTATTATCCCTTACTGGCTGATATTGACCTGGAGCATTTATAATGGATCTGATACTAGAATCTCCATTTGTCAAGAAGACATTAGGTCCAGATGTTCCTTCTTGTATTATTTTCTGTCTATTTAAAACACTTCTGATTACAAGTGCCTGTCCAACTACACCTTCACCTCTTGCTTCTGCTAAAGAAAGTCTTATTAAAAGTTCTTTATCTTGATTGCTAATTGAAGCAGACATTTATAATTTTACTCCTTTATTTTGATATTTATTCACTTTTTGGCATTTTGATAAAAGTTTGGATTGACATTTTCATATTTAGCTCTTACGTCTCCAGAAGATGCAATTTGTGTATTAATTGAAGGATTGCTTGGTTGATATCTTTTAACCGGTTTACCATAAGTTGTTCCATTTATAGATTCTCTAATTTCTCCCGGATAATTATTACCAAGAACTTGAGTAATTACTGGAATTTGACAATCTTCATCAAGAAAAAATCCAATTACCCATTCTCCACCCCAAATACCTGTTGATTGATTATTACGATTTCCATGTGTTGTTGGTTTTGCAACGATTGCCCATGGTAATTTATCATCAACAAGTTCAGTTGCATCCTCAGAACTCGACATAGGATGCATTCCAGGTATTCTGACCTTTACCCTATCTCCATGCGTATCAACCCACTTAGGACTCTTTACATGCTGATTTTGATTCGGTGGTACTTGTCCTAAAAACCATTTATTTGTACCAATATCATATCCTTGATTACTTGCCATTTCTAGCTTTTATTAGTATATAGACCGTATGCATCACGAACAAGAGTCATTGCCGTATATGATCTCTGAGTATCATAATGATGACATAAATCCAAAATTAAATATTTTCCACTTTGAACGGGATCAGATGATCCTTGAATTTTTTCATTAGTAGTAACTGTTTCAAAATAACATTTAATTACATCACCTGCCTTAAGATTTGGATTACAAGGAACTTGTATTTTTACCATTTGATTGAATAATAAATTATACCTCATTTGAACCTTTCCCTGCCAAGTTTCAGGTTGTCCAGATAAATTTTCTTCTTCAACTTTTGGTGATAATGCACCAACATCTTTAACACTATAAAGAGTTCTTGTATACCCTCGATTTACTGGTTTAGGTACTTCATTTTTACCAAGAGATTTTTCAAGAGTTCCTAAATTAAATGAAACTTCCTCCTCTTTAAATGTCTTAGGATTAAAAAATACTGTACGATTTGTATAAACCCCAGATTTTAATGCATTAATTAAATTTTGATTTTTATTAACACTAAATGTTGAAATTTTAAAATTAGTGTCAGTGTTAATACTTGAACGATTAACATCAGTCTTATAATATTCTTGAACTGGTTCTTGATCAATTAAACTATCAATAGATTTAAATTTATGTCCATCACGATTCTCGTAAAAGAAAAAACCAGGATTTCCATCTTCTGGTGCCGATTTTGATGCTAACATACAAATCACATCAAAAGGTGATTTGTTATTACCAATAAATGGATACTTATTACTTGTTTTTTCTATTTCAATATTATTGTTTTCTATCTGCAATAAGTTTTTTGTTATTAACCTAACGGATTCTGAATTATTTGATGATGCTGAATAATTTTGTTTAACATGAGTTTCTTGATTCACAATAGCAGATTTTGAAACAAGACTTAAAATAATAGACTCTCTTTGTGATTCTTGGTCGGGATTCACTGAACAATTAACATATAATGGTTTTCTTGTAAAATCAAGTGTTCCAAGTGCATTTGCAATTTTAAATTTTACTTCTTCAGATCCGTCACCAGTTAGAGGAAGTGCATTATAAATTCCACCAAATCTTTCCTGCCTATCATATTCACTATCATATTCTATACTTCCACCAGTATCAACAATTGTCATTATTGCAGTAATATTTGGAGATAATAAACTTTCATAATAATCAAAACTCGTTGTTTTTCCTTCTAAAACAATTTCCTTATCACCTTTTGTAAGTGTGAGTAATTGATAATTTGCTGCGTCTGCTGCGTTTGCCATTTATTTTATGCACTCCATAATGCCAAAAATTATACAGGTATTGGTTGATAATTATATACTGTTCTCGTAGTATTTATTGGTTGTATATAAACATTTACCATTTCTTCTTCATCATCTAAATCCTCATACATTGGTTGATTAATTGCTGCCATTTTTCTTTCGTTTATTTTAGGTTTATAAGGATTTCGTTGTATTGTGTCATGAGGTCCACCTGAAGCATCACTTTTATTATTTTGTGCATTCAAATTTTTCAGGTGTTTTTTAATCATATTTCGCATAATTGGACCACCACTCCACTTTTTACCACCCTTCTTGAGATACCATAAGTCCCATCTTATTTCTGGTTGTCCCTCAGGACCATAGTTTACTGTAGGTGAACGTCCATCTCTATTTGCAGCAGCTTCCGCATGAGTCATTATGTTTCTGATATTAATATCCTTCTCTTTCCAACCCCATGCAAGTGCTAATTTTGCTGCTTCAAGAGTCATTGAATTGACTTGAATATTTTTTAATGGAGTTTGTGCCCAACCTTTTGCTTCAATATAACTAACATCTTGACCGACATGTCCCATTGCATTTGCGGCAATTGCAACTGACTTAGTATTTCTTTTCCATGTGTGCTCATTTTTATCTACGGTATAGGGACTATTATAATGCATCTTTCCGGCACCATCCACATAGGAATGATATGGTGCCGGGTGACCGTTATAACCTATACCACCACTCCAATGAAAATATATTGTTTTGGGATTTGTGCCAGGGACAAATCCAGTATTAGTTCTCCCTCCACTTTTAGGAGTGTTTACAGAATGATCATCATCTGGAACTACTACGGCATCTTCAATAGATTCTTGTGTATCATTAATTTGAGCTTTAATTTCTCCATTAGGACCAAATCCGGGACCATAATACTCTACTTTTTTTTCCTTCTTTGTAGAAACAAATTGCTTTTCAGTAAATATTCCAGTTTCTCTATTTAATACTCCTTCCTTACCATCCTTTTTAGCATAGACTATTTTTTCACCACCAATTGCACCTCGAACAGAATTGATAGCAGGTTTTAACATTTTAATGAGCCCACCAAGAGGACCCATTTTTTCTGCAATTTTGTCAATAAATCCATCCTTTCCATTTATATCATTTAAACCATCATCAAATTTTTTCTTATCAACATCAAGTTTACTATCATTAAATTCACCGGTAAAAAATGCCTTAATTAAAGTGAAACCACTTTGAACTGGTTTTAAGAAGTTTGTAATATTATCAATGATTTCTTTCACTTTCTCTATAATAGCAGGAAGTGCATTGACTATGATGCCAGTTAAGAGCAATCCACCAAATTCTAATATTTTATCAAAAATACTACCACCAGATGATCCAGATGAAGATCCTGTTAATTCTTTGACTTTATTCAGTGAAGATTTTATTGGAGATTCTAACTTTTGTTCTTCATTTTTTAACTTTTTCTTACTTATTTGTCTAATAGATGTTTTTTCTTTTTTTGAAATTATTTTTTTCTGATTCTTATTATCTCTAACAAGAATACTGTGAATATTAGAGAGATTAAGTTTTACTTTTTTAATTTGGTCTAAATTTTTATCCATTTACTTCGTCCATATTGGATTTAATTCAGATTGTTCAGTAGAAGTATTTGAATTTTTTTTCATTGGAACTGGAAATGGAACAACTTGATATTGAACAGTATCAACCGGTTGAATATAATAATATGTAGAAGTATTTTCCGACATTCCAGAATTAGATATTTTATCAATGTTCTCATTTCTTTTAACTGGTACAATCTTATTACCTCCACTCGCATTTGCTCTATTATCAAAAGATCTATCAGCAGTATTTGGATCTTTAAAAAATTTCGGATAAATTTTATGAGGACTTAAATGACCTTTTTTACCTCTATTATATACTTCAAAGTGTAAGTGAGTATCATTAGTTGTATATCCTGGGACCAACCCTAAATCAACCAACTCACCAATTTTCTGACCTGCTTTTACAGAATCTCCAATTGATAACATGGGAGTCATATGAAGATATCTCTGATCATACCCATCATTTCCTTTTACCATCATTCCAGACATATATTCTTTTCCGGCAAGATACTTATCACCTATGACCGTTCCACCTGCCAGTGCAACAACATCAATGTTTGGTTTTGAACCAAATGGAGGTTTTTCTGTCAAATCAATTCCTGCATGACCACCATAATCTCTTCCTGCTCCATAATATTGTGCAGATGCTCCAGCAAATCGTCCTTTTGGAAGAGGAAAATAATAATGTCCTGGTTTTAATTTAGTAGGGGTAGTAGTAGTATTATTGGGTGTATTTACAGGAGGTTCACCTCCACCACCACCTCTTTCTTGATCATCCACTCTCCTCCTTTCTGTAGAAGTAAATTGTCTTTCGGTAAATATATCTGTTTCTGTATCTAATACACCTTCCTTACCATCTTTTCTCGCAAGAACCTTTTTTTTACCACCAATTGCATTACGCATGGAATTAATTGCCGGTTTCAGAAGTTTAACAAGACCACCGAAAGGACCTACTTTTTTTGCAATTGTATCAATCAATCCATCCTTACGATTCATATTTTCTAAACTATCATCAAGTCTTTTTTTATCGGCATTAAATTTATTTTCATCAATTTCACCAGTAAAAAATGCCATTATCAAATTAAATCCACTCTGAATTGGAGTTAAGAAGTTTACAATATTATCAATAATTTCTCTTACTTTGGATATAATTGCAGGAAGTGCATTGACTATAATTCCTGCTACTATAAGTCCAATAAATTCAAAAAGTTTATCAAAAATACTACCACTAGAGGCAATAACATTTTTTATATTTTTTGCACTCTTACCAATGGGAGAAGTTCTTTTTTCTAATGTTTTTTCTTCTCGACCAAGTTTTCTTTTACTTTCTTGTCTTTTTCTTAATTTTTTATTCTGAGATTCAGTTTTTGTATATTGATTATTAGATTTTACAAGAAACTTATGAATATTAGTTACATTAATTTTAAGTTGTTCAGATTGAGATTTTGAATCTGGTGCTTCTTTAATTGTAAGTTTTCCTGAAGTTCCAGTAGAACTCAATATTGCTTCACCTCCCCCTTTAGATATTGAAGAACGTTGTCCAATTTTATTTTCTTCTGATGAAATAAGTTCTGATTTTTTTGATAATTTATCAGTTTTTTTATTAGATACTTTATCTTTATCTTTATCCTTAATAAGAGATTTTGTTTTTTTTACGGCAATTCTTTTAACTCCCTTCTTTGCAACTTGGGATCCTGCCGTTCTTACTAATCCTGCTATTAAAGATACTGCCATAATACTAAACGGTTATTCCATATAGCATTGGAGTTAATTGACGATAAGGATTTGACATATTGACACTAGAAATTTCAGGAACTTCAGTTGCTCCCTCTCCAACACCCATATTTGGCATTTCTGGTGGTGGCAATTGATTTGCAATTGTTGGAAGAGTTGTTATATTTACTCCTCCACGACCTCTTTTTCTGGAAGTTATGTTGTTATATCTTTTCTGCATTATTTCTTTCGTTTTTGGATTACTAACAATACTTCCACCACTAGCAAATACTCTAAGTTCTGGGCCTTCTTCACCTACAAGATAAGGTGTTCCTGCTTTTATATTACCACCCTTTGCTCTTGCTTCAACTTTAGTTGTATTAGTCTCAAAATCTATTGGAACAATTTTTGAAATTTTTTCCGAATATTTCTCTCTAATTTCTTTTTCTGCTTCTGATTTAGTTTGATTATGTTTGCTAACATCCTTATTACTAGACATTCCACTCAATCCAGAGTCATTATCCATACTACGATGTTTATTACGGATTTCTCCTCTCATATCATCTCTCATAGTATTGAGTTCTTTTCTCTTTGATAAAACTTCTTGAGAAATTGCTTGTTCTTCATTTGTCATTTTCTCTTCTTTTCTAAACACTCCCAATACATCTAAACCAGATTTTTTACTTCTTTTCTTTCCATCTTTGTCAAGACCGGCATCTTTTAATTTTTTGTCAAGAATATCATGTGCGGCACTAAACTGTGTACCACCAGTCAATTGATTTCTTGCTGCTTTAAAACCCGCTTCCAATCCTTTCCATGCAAGAACTGCCGCACCGGCAATCAATAATGCTTTTGCAAGGAATGGAACTGCCACAGCAAATAGTGGCATCATTAATCCCAATGATCCTATCAATCCACCGATAGCTCCAATCAAAGGCATTAATGCAATTGCTCCGACTGCGGCAGCTGCCCAACCCCAATTTTCTTTAATCCAACTAAACCACCCCTTCACTTTCTCCATGTTTTCCGGATTCTTCAACCATTCAAATATCGCATTTGCGGCAATTCCGAGTGCAAGAGTTCCAATGAAGTCCATAATACGGCCAAAGATTCCCTTGACCGGTGCTAAAGCTTCATTTGACTTTTCACCTACCGATTTTTGTATTCTCTTAGAAGATTTTTCTAATTGACTTTCTTCCCTACCAAGTTTTGCTCTAGATGCACTTCTTTTTTCTCTATCACTTTCACTTCTTCCTCCTTGCGATCTCAATGCAGAACTTTTCATAAGTTCTTTTTGAATTTGAACAAGAATTTTATTTGTTTCTATTAGATTTTTAGTTAAATCGTCTTTATTATTACCAGGAAGTTTTTCACCTATATTACTTTTCTGTGTTTTTATTATATTTTTAATTTTTGTAATTTTTTCGGCATTAACTATTACTTTCTTTTCTACTTCTTCAACTTTGGGAGTTATTTTTGATAAATTAAACTCTAATGCCTTAATACGAATTAAAGACTTTCTTACATGACCAGATAATTTACTTAATGTCTTATGAATATTTTTGAGAGATTCTCCAGAACCACCTCCAGCACTATCTTCTTTCCCAAAGACTGCTGATGAGACAGTCTCCACATTCAACTTTGGAGTATTTGTTGTCTTTATACTTAAGTTAGATTCCACTTTGCTGTTGTGCCTTTAGGTTTTCTTCTTCAATATATTGTTGAAGTAGAGCAAGATAAACTTCTCTCTCCCACGGAATCATATTTTCTAGTTCTGTTAATGAATATTTATGATGCTGCATCAAGGCAAAATTTATCTTGTAGTATGACTCAAGACTTGTATGAGCCATACCTAACTGAAAAAACTTGCTAATCCTTCCAAAACAACTTCAGACTCTACACCAGTTTCTGGATTTTTTACTGCAATTTTATGAGAAAGTTTTGGCATTGTAGTAAAGAACTTCTCAATTTGTTTAAATTGTTTTGTGTTCATTTGTTCAAGGAACTCATCAAGTTCTTTTCTCGAATATTCGGATGCTTCCCAACTTTCTTCTTGATTGTAAATCATCTCAATACAAGATGAAATCATTGCAAGTGATTGTCCAACTTCACTTACAACTTCTCCGGTCTCAAAATTATTCTCAACAAATTGATCCAATGAAGGATAACGAAGTTTCATTGAGAGTTCATCATCTAGTTTAATAATATTCTTATGACCTCTAGTCTTCTGAATCTTAATCGAATCAATATCAATCGACATTTCTACCTGTGTCTCACCATCATCAGGACAAGTAATATTCACATCAACAGTTTCTCCAACAGATCTTGCTCTTACATTTAGAAACAAATATTCAATATCAAAAGTAGCAAGAGATTCGATTTTTACATTTTCAGTAAGAATACAATCAGAAAGAATTTGTATAATGGAATTGGTAATATCTTTCATATTTTCAGATTCCATTGCCAGAATTAAAATCTTTTCTTCTCTCACAAGGAAAGGTCTATATTTAATCTTCTTTCCAGTCGAGGGCAACGTCATCTCATACGTTGGAGTATTAATCTTAGGTAAAGGCATAGTAATTAATATAATTCAGTTATTTTTATTTAGAGGGGTTATTATAAAGTTTATCTATAATGCCGAAGATTATAGAACTTGTCCTATATTATCAATAGACTGATTATTATCTACTAACTCCACCAAAAGAAGTATTATTATCATCACCAGTCAATCCTCCTTTTTCAGATACATTCTTAAGATCAGTCCAGAGCCAAAGATTGCCACTTCCTTCATTGTTTGAAGATGTTATTTCCAGATCTCCTATATTTCCCAGAGGTCCAGAAAGATCTTTATAAATTATAATATTGCCATTATCGTTTCTAACTCGATAAATAGCATTATCAGATCCTCTAAAGAATCTATCTGACCCACTTGGAATTCCATAATTACTTCCATTCGCAAACGGATCTGCTGCTTCAGCAGATCTTGCTCCAGCAAGAATATCGGTTTTAGATTTTTCTAGATTTTCTAATCTTAAATTTTCTGCTGCTGCTGCTGCTTGTTGTTGTGCTGCTAATTGGGTTGCTGCTTCTGTTGGTGTAGGCAGTACTGGTGCTGGAGGAGCACCAGATAAAGATTCAAATGTACTACGTTTTACTTGTTGTAATTCCGAAGATTGTTGTTTAGGATCAGCAAAAGAACCTTGAATTCCTTTAGAAAATCCATTATTACCTATAACATATCGATCATAATTAAAACTTACACTCACTTTTAATACGTCGGCACCACCATAAGAAACGGGAACTGCAGTGATTAATTTTGGAAATGCATTCATGAATGAGTATGTCATTCTAGGTCCAAAATTCTTTTCAAATTTAGTAATTGATATTGTCTGACACTTATAACTATCGGGATATCTCATTCTACGATAGTAATTAGATTGTGAGGGACTTGCTCCATCACCAATTTCGCTGCCACTTGAAATAAAATCAATCCATCCCTCAAAAAATCTCAAATTATTATAATCACTATCGACATAAAAAGTAAAATCAAAGTCAGTGTATAATCTCGTATGGGCAAATTCTTGCGATATTCCCATAAAGTTGTCTTTTACTTCTGCCGTCGCAAGACTAGTTCCTGGTAATGATGCTTCAGAACAAAGAAGACCAGAATTACGAGAAATAAAATCTAAATTAACTCCAAACTTATCCTCTATATACCCCAAGAGTCCTTGACCACCAAAAGTTGCAAGAGATGAAAAATCTACTTGATAGTGATTAGTCTGTGCTAAATTTCCAAATAAACGTTGAGGATCTACATCACCACTTCCACCTCTAGAGTTTCTAATGAATTTTACTATAGGTTTTACTGCCACTCTAAATACCTTATATGGTCTTTTATTATTAGTTATTTAGATGTCATATAAGGGAAAATATAAACCATC
>Ga0257114_1001375_pt1 | contig 17452 bp, 23 predicted proteins | sample SI112_10mmetaG_FD_190149 | JGI IMG/M metagenome (GOLD analysis project Ga0257114, IMG submission 190149) | Marine microbial communities from Saanich Inlet, British Columbia, Canada - SI112_10m | ecosystem: Environmental > Aquatic > Marine > Inlet | place: Canada: British Columbia | collected...
AAATTATTAAAAAATGACTGTCCTATATTAATAGAACACAAGGCTTTTTGATGATTTAGGGTTAAAAAGATGAAGTTAGATTTACTGTTAATTTCCTATTATTAAAGGTGGGAAATGGTATTAGTACAGCTTATTTAGGAAGCGATATGCCAAAAGCCCGTAAAATCTCCATTAACTAATACAAATTATCATTAAAAAAACTTGTTATCAAAATAAAACAATCTAGCTTTATCTTTTTCCTTACTATAGCAATTAATTCATGGAAATATTTCAACCCCAAAAATCATTAATTTTCATATCTACCTTTAAATTAACATCAATTAATTTTACATTTTCCATGGTTTTTTGCACTAAAATATAAATTTTATCAACCTCATCATCGGCAGCTTCAATAATTAATTCATCATGGATTTGCAAAAGAATTTTAGATTTATATCCACCCTCATTTAAGGCCTGATTGAGATCAATCATTGCTTGTTTAATAATATCAGCTGCACTACCTTGAATTGGAGCATTAATAGCTAATCTTTCTTCAAAAGATCTTCTAATATGATTTTTACTATTAATTTCTGGCAAAAAACATTTGCGACCAATAATGGTTTCAACATAGCCTTTCTGCCTTGCTATTTCTTGAATATTATCCATAAAATCCTTAATTTCTGGATAGGTTTTAAAATATTGATCCATATATTTTTTAGCATCTGCTTTTGCAATTTTTAGCTGTTTTGCCAAACCAAAAGAACTAATACCGTAAATAATACCAAAATTAATAGCTTTAGCTTTACGCCTTAAATCTGAGGTTACATCTTTTAACAAAACATTAAAAACCTGACTTGCCGTAATGGCATGTATATCCTTATCTTCAATAAAAGCTTGTTTTAAATTAACAATATTTGCCATAGATGCCAAAACCCTAAGCTCAATTTGAGAATAATCCGCCATAATAAATTTATGATTTTGCTTGGCAATAAAGGAATTACGAATTTTTACCCCATCAGTACTTCTAATTGGAATATTTTGTAAATTAGGATTATTAGAGCTAAGACGACCTGTAATAGTTGTAATATTAGAATAATTGGTATGAATCCTGGCATCATCATCAGCAATTGCTTTATGCAAGGCATCGGAATAAGTGCTTTTGAGCTTAGAAATATGACGCCATTCCAGAATTTTTTCAGCAATGATGTGGCCTTGCAAATTTAACTCCTCTAAAATATCAGAATTAGTTGAAAATGAGCCATTCTTAGATTTTTTACCACCTTCTAATGATAATTTTTCAAATAAAATATGAGATAATTGTTTCGGTGAAGCAATATTAAATTCTTCCCCTGCTAAATTATAAATTTCTTTAGTTAGTAGCTCTAATTTTTTCCCAAATTCATATGATAAATTTTGTAATTTTTGATCAGAAATTGCAATCCCTTCTAATTCCATTTTGATTAAAATATCAATTAATGGCAATTCGTAATTCTGATAAATTTTCTCCAATTTTTGCTCTTCTAATTCATTTTTTAGAATAAAGAATAATTTAAAAATAAAATAATTTCTAGCAGATAAGATTTTAGCTCTTTTAGAAATTTCTTCTAATGCTAGATTTTTCTTTTTTTTCTCTAAATCATCAAAAAATTGTAACAAATTTTCAGCTTCTTCATCATCAAGATAAATATTAATTAGATTTTTAATTTCACATTTACCAGAAGAAGAATTTAAAATATAACCCATCAAAGCAATATCATCAGAATCAAAATTAACGTTATTTTTAGCAAAATAACTCTTAATTTCTTTAATTTTATATCCAATTTTTGCTATATTTTTATTTCCAAGAATTTCATACAAAATTGGCAGAATATCTTTTTTATTAATCTCTTTTTGATTAAATAAATCATTATTATCTGCAAAAATATCTTCTGCAAAATAAAAAATTTCAGAAATTTTCTCTGAATTTTTAGCCAAGGAAATTGTTAAATCTTTAAAGTTTAGATTATTTGGACATATTTCGTCTAAATTGCCGTCAATTATAGCAAATTTTGCCTGATTTATAGCATTTTTGAACAAATTTAGTCCATTTTTTGATGTAATATTAGAAATTTTTACTTTCTTAAGCTCGCTTTCTGGTTTTTTATGAGAAATATTATCATTATTATAATCAAATTCTGATCGAACCTTTGTTGCTAGTGAATTAAAATTTTGCGCTTCTAAAAAGCTAATTAATTTCTCTGGATCAATTGGCTTAACTGAGAAATCAGAAATATCACCACCAAAATCAACATTCTCTTCTAATTTTGCTAATTTTTTAGATAATTTAGCATTATTAGCATCATTTTCCAAATATTCTTTACGCTTTTTTTGCTTAATTTGGTCTAAATTTTGATAAAGATTTTCAATTGATCCAAATTGATTAATTAACTCACTTGCTGTTTTTGGTCCAATCCCTTTTACTCCAGGAATATTATCAGCCGCATCACCCATTAAAGCTAAAATATCCAAAACTTTATCTGGCGCTACGCCAAATTTTTCCTTCACCGCTGCAATATCAAAGATCTTATCCTTAGCAGCGTCATAAAGCTTAATATGATCATCTACCAATTGCATTAAATCCTTATCAGGAGAAATAATTAAAACTTCATATTCATTGGGATCGGTATTTTTTGCAATTGTGGCAATTAAATCATCAGCCTCATAATTATCCTTTTCTAAAGTGGCTAGATTTAAAGATTCTGCAACTTGACGAATGATAGGAAATTGCGGCTTTAGATCTTCTGGACATTCCGGACGATTAGCCTTATATTCAGGATAGATATCATTACGAAAAGTTTTTGATCCAGAATCAAAAATGGCAACAATATGAGTAAAATCAAGAGATGCCATTAAACGCAGCATCATTTTAGTAAAGCCATAAACCGCACCAACTGCTGTACCATCCTTTCTGCTTAAAGGGGGCATTGAAAAATAAGCACGAAAAACAAAAGAATAGCTATCTATTAGAGCTATTTTTTTTTTATGATTATTCATAATTATGATAAAATAATTTTATTTTTTCTTAAATTTTACAATTATCTTATCTTTTTCTTTTTTAATTATTGGTTTTTTATTAATATTTTTTGGTAAAGAAAATGAATAGTTAAAATTAGAAGATAAGAAGGACTCTTTTCTAAAATTATCTTCTTTTATAAGGGATTCACCTTTTGTTTCTGATGCAAAAATTAATATATTATCTTCAACATTAATTTTAATATTATTTTTAGCAATATTCTTAGATTTTAGATAAAAATATAGATATTCATCATTTTCTTTCTGACTTATGGTAATTTGATTATTATTGATTTTTTTATGAAATTTGAGGTGATTATTTTCAAACAAATCATCAAATTTCGCTAAATCTTGATGTATTTTTGATCTAATTCTTCTAATTTCAGGCAAAGGATATTGACGATAAGAATCATTAAAAAATCTGTCATATTGTAATAATTCTTGCCTTTCATAATGATTCATAAATTGGTTCATTTCCTTCATCCAAATTTTCATAATTTGAAATTGCTGTGTTTGCGATAATTCTCTAAAATTATTATTAGCTTTAGTATTATGAGCAAAAGTTTGGAAAGTAAGAGTTGACCCAACACCAATAACTAAAAATAAAGTAGCAATAAAGCCTTTGGAATAATTGTAATTTTTGATATTTGAAATTATTTTGTGGAATTTAGTTTGAAGATTTTGCTTTTTTTTCATAATTTTATATAATTTTCAATGTAATTTTTAGTAAATTGATTTAAAAATCAAATTACTTTAACTATGTAATAATCTTAATATAAAAATTTTGCGATTAAAGTCAATGACAAAAAATGAATCAAAACCCCTTCGCAACCAATTTTATAACTAGAGAAGTTTGCTATTATACCAATTCCCATCTTTAATAGCAGATATAACACAAATGACGCAAGAATTTTGAAAAAATTCTGAGTAATTTGCAACTTTTACTTAAAGATATAATTTAAAAGTAAAATATTTTTAATCATAAATTATTAAAAAATGACTGTCCTATATTAATAGAACACAAGGCTTTTTGATGATTTAGGGTTAAAAAGATGAAGTTAGATTTACTGTTAATTTCCTATTATTAAAGGTGGGAAATGGTATTAGTTTAGAAAATAGAAATAATCAAAACATATCTAATAAATTTTCCAATAGTAACAAATAATAAAAATAGCCAAATATTAGCTCTAAATATACCAGCAATTATTGTTAATGGATCACCTATTATTGGCAAAAAAGCAAATAATAGGGAGTAAATTCCGTATTTTTGATAAATTTTAGAATATTTCTTAATTTGCTGTTTTGTAATGGGAATAAATTTTTTACCCTGTAATTTTGCAAGATATAATCCTAAAATATAATTAATCAATGATCCAAAAACATTACCAATAGTAGCAATTGATAACAATAATGAATTGGAATAATCATTAAATAAAACTAATTTAGCTAAGATAATTTCAGACCCTCCGGGTAAGATGGTTGCTGCTAAAAAAGCTGATAACAATAAGGATGATAATTCTAACAAAATTAATTCTTCATTAACCAGCTAAAATCAATAAATTACTATCCTTAATTTCAACAAAACCATCATTAACATCAAAATTTTCAACCAATTCTTCATTATCATCAAAAATTTTAATTTGACCTTTGGATAAGGAGGTAACTAAAGATTCGTGATCAGCCATAACCCCAATTTCTCCAGAAATTGTAGGAATTATTACCATATCAGAATAACCCTCATATAAAATACCTTCCGGTGTAACTATTTTAATTTCTAAATTATTCATAATTTTATTATTTTCGCCCTTCATCTTCATTTAAGATTTTTTCTAGCTTACTTACGATGTTGCTAGATATTTTCTATGGATTTGGAGATCTAAGACCACCTTCACTACCGTCCCCATATAAAAGCTCATCCTTTGGACATGGCACTTGATTCCACTTCTTTTCCAGAACTTGTGGAATCTGTTGATGAATTACCCTCTTTTCCTTCGATCATTATTATAAATTTTTAGCCTTCTCGATCGCCTCATCAATTGATCCAACCATATAAAAGGCCGCTTCAGGCAGATCATCCAACTCACCAGAACAAATCTTTTTAAAGCCAGAAATTGTATCTTCCAAAGAAACCAACTTACCAGGACTACCAGTGAAAACCTCTGCTACATGGAATGGTTGCGATAGGAATTTTTGGATTTTTCTTGCTCTTGCAACTGTCAATTTATCTTCTTCAGATAATTCATCCATACCTAAAATAGCGATAATATCTTGTAATGATTTATAAGTTTGCAAAATCTTTTGCACTTCTCTAGCTACCTGATAATGCTCATCACCAACAATTCTTGGATCTAAGATTCTGGAAGTTGAGTCTAATGGATCAACAGCAGGATAAATACCCATTTCAGCAATTTGACGCGATAATACAGTAGTAGCATCAAGATGTGTAAATGAAGTAGCCGGAGCAGGATCAGTAAGATCATCCGCCGGTACATAAATTGCCTGAACTGAAGTAATTGAACCTTTTTTTGTTGAAGTAATACGCTCCTGCATAGCACCCATATCAGTTGCTAATGTCGGTTGATAACCTACCGCAGAAGGCATTCTACCTAAAAGGGTGGAAATTTCAGAACCGGCTTGAGTAAAACGGAAAACATTATCAACGAAGAATAAAACATCCTTACCTTCATTATCTCTGAAATATTCTGCCTGAGTTAAACCAGAAAGAGCAACTCTAGCTCTAGCCCCTGGAGGCTCATTCATTTGACCATAAACAAGAGATACTTTAGAATTTTCCTGATTTTCAAGATCAATAACTTTAGAATCAATCATTTCATGATAAAGATCATTACCTTCCCTTGTTCTCTCACCAACACCAGCAAAAACTGAATAACCATCATGAGCTTTAGCAACATTATTAATAAGCTCCATGATTAAAACTGTTTTACCAACACCAGCACCACCAAATAGACCAATTTTACCACCCTTAGCATAAGGAGCTAAAAGATCTACAACTTTAATACCAGTAACCAAAATTTCAGTATCAGTTGCTTGATCCTCCAAAATTGGAGCAGAATTATGAATTGGAGCAGTTTGCTTGGCATTAACAGGCCCTCTTTCATCAATAGCATCACCAGTAACATTCATGATTCTACCAAGAGTTTCCTTACCAACAGGGACAGAAATTGCAGCACCAGTATCAGTAACTTTAATACCTCTTTGTAAACCATCAGTTGAATCCATCGCAATGCAACGAACAGTATTTTCACCAAGATGTAAAGCAGTTTCAAGAACCAGTTTTTTACCATCATTTTCACATTCAAGAGCATTTAAAATCGCTGGTAATTTACCATCTTTAAATTGTACATCCACAACAGCTGAAATGATTTGAGTAATTTCTCCAATATTTGACATTTTATAAATTTAATTTTGATTTATTCGGTAAATTACAATATTGCTGGATATGGAAGTAATTTTCAAGTGAAAAAATCATAATACTGTAGATCCTGCATTATCTATAATATCTTTTTTTTTGATTTACCATGATAGGGTTAAAAAATTTTTATTAGATATTTTTAATGCTTTACAATATATTCATACTTATATCAAATTTCTTATCCGATATAAATAATAAATTAAAATGCAAAATACTAAATTAACTCAAATTGCCGTAATTGGCAACCCTATTTCGCAATCTCTATCACCAAAAATGCACAATTTCTTGCTAGAAAAATATGCAATTAATGGCTTTTATATTCCTTTAAAATTGGAAGAGGAATATTTTGAACAAATGGTTCGAGATTTATCAAACATTGGATTTAAGGGTTTTAATATTACTATCCCTTTTAAAGAGAAGGCTCTTAAAATTTGCGATAAATTAAGTAATTCAGCCCAAGAAATTGGTGCAGTAAATACAATTTTAATTTTGGAAGATGGTAAAATTTTTGGCCATAATTCTGACGGTATTGGCTTTATCAAAAATATCCAAAATTCTTGCCCATATTTTAATTTTAAGGAAAAAGAAATTATCTTAATTGGTGCTGGTGGTTCTGCCAAGGCAATTTCCTATGCTTTGATGAATAAAATAGTTGCAAAGATCACTATTTTTAATCGTAATTTAGAAAAGGCAGAAAATTTAATTCAAAATTTAAAAAATATTAATCCTAAAATTAATTTAGAAGCAAAAGCCTTAAATCAAATTAATGATAATATGCAAAATTGTGATTTATTGATCAATTCTACCTCTCTTGGTATGTCTGGCAACCCTGCATTAGATATTAATTTAAAAAATCTTTCTAAAAATGCTATCGTAAGTGATATCGTTTATAAACCATTAATTACACCATTTTTACAGCAAGCAAAGAATTTGGACCTTAGAATTGTTACGGGAATTGGTATGTTGATTTTTCAGGGATTGGTTGGTTTTGAATTATGGTTTGGGAAAAGAAAATTTAGCCCAGATGACATAAAGGAATTGGAGGAATTATTACTTTAGAATTTATTAATTTACGCTCTGTTTATAGACAAATAAGTCTCATAATATTAACTTATTGGACAATAATATCCTTGATAATATCTTGGAATAAATCTGTATCATAATTATCATGGGCTAATTGCATTACGGCTGTTATTCTTTCCAAACCCATGCCAGTATCAATTGATTGCTTTGGCAAATCGGACATATTGCCATTTTTATCTTTTAAAAATTGCATAAAAACCAAATTCCAGATTTCTACAAAACGGTCACCATCCTCATCTTTAGAACCGGGTATATCACCAAAAATATGCTCTCCATGATCGTAAAATATTTCTGAACATGGTCCACAAGGTCCGCTATCTCCCATTGACCAAAAATTATCATCTGTGGTAATTTTTATTATTCTATGATCTGGTAAATTGGCAATTCTTTTCCATAGATTATAGGCTTCATCATCTGTATGATATATTGTAACTAATAATTTTTCTTTTGCTATTTGCAATTCATTGGTCAAAAAATCCCAAGCAAAAAATATTGCCTTCTCTTTAAAATAATCACCAAAAGAAAAATTACCCAACATCTCAAAGAAAGTATGATGACGGGCAGTAAATCCAACATTATCAAGATCATTATGTTTACCACCTGCCCTAACACATTTTTGGGAAGTTACAATTCTAGGAAATTTTGGCTCTTCAATGAAGGAGAAATAATTTTTAAAAGGTACCATACCAGCATTAACAAACATTAATGTTGGATCTTTTTGCGGAATTAGAGGGGCAGAATCTAAAATTTTATGATCATGCTTGGCAAAATAATTTAGAAATTTTGATCTTATTTCATCTGAAGTTATCATGAATGATATTTAAAATAATTTTTTAGATGGGAAATGGGATTATAAGAATTGCTATAATATTTACCTTCCCCAAAGTTGCTTTATAGATTTTAAATAATCTCTTTTTCTTTTTTTACCCACTTAGGGAAATTAAGATATATGTTGCATGCACCCCAACCAAAGTATCAAAGCTACTTTGACTTCCCCTTAGGGGGAGAGTTATAATCGAGCTGCGTCTATAACCCCCCTAAGGGGGAGTCAAAATTTGCGAAGCAAATTTTGGTGGGGTTGGATGCAATAAATAAAAATCTAGGGTATGTATAACAAATAAAAAAACAAATTATAATTGCTATAAAATAGAAATTGGAATTATTAATTGGAAATTTTTTCTCTGATTCTGGCTGCTTTACCAGTTAAATTTCTTAGATAATATAATTTTGATCTACGGACAATACCTTCTTTTAAAAGTTTAATTTCAGATATAACACCAGAATAAAGAACAAATTTTCTTTCAACGCCAATATTACCACTCATTTTTCTTACGGTAAAGGTTGCTGAAAAATTATCAAAAGATTTGCTTCTAGCAATTACAACACCAGTAAATGTTTGCAATCTAACATTATCACCTTCAGTAATTTTATATTTTACTGCAACAGTATCACCAGATTTAAAATTAGGGACAAATTTTTCTAAACCTCCCCTTTCCTCATTAATCTTTGCAACTTGCTCTTTTTGGAATTGTTCAATTATATTTACCATGTTAGATTAATTTATTATTTTTTATCTTCAATTTTCTTCACCTCTCCTTCCTTATTGTCATTAGAAGAAATAGTTTTCTCAACCAATTCAATAAAAGCCATAGGAGCCTTGTCACCAGTTCTAAATCCTGATTTTAAAATTCTGACATAACCACCTTTTCTATCTTTGAAAATTTTACCAATTTCCGTGAATAATTTATTAGTGATTTTCACATCATTAGTAATAGCAATAATTCTTCTTCTATTGGCTAAAGTGTCATTTTTAGCAATAGTGATGATTTTTTCAGCAATAGGTCTTAATTCCTTAGCTTTAGGAAGTGTAGTTCTGATAATTTCATGCTCGAAAAGAGAATTACACATATTTTTAAAAAGAGCTTTTCTATGAGAGCTATTTCTATTTAATTTTCTACCTTTTATCTTATGTCTCATCTTTAAAATTCTTTACTTTTTTGTTTAGATAATTCCTCAAGATTAGCTGGAGGCCAATTTTCTAATTTCATGCCAAAAGTTAAACCCATATCCTTTAGGTTATCTTTTAACTCATTAAGAGATTTTCTACCAAAATTAGATGTTTTTAACATATCTGATTCTGTCTTAGAAACTAAATCACCAACATAGATGATTTTCTCATTTTTTAGGCAATTATAAGATCTAACTGAAAGTTCTAACTCTTCAATACTTTTAATTAAATTTTTATTTAATTCTGCTTCACCTTCATTATTAGATTCACTTCTTGGTAATGGCTCAACTTCAAAATTAATGAAGATATCCATCTGATCTTGAATAATTTTTGAAGCAACAGCAATAGCATCATCAGGCTTGATAGTGCCATCAGTTTCAATAGAAATAGTAACCTTATCATAATTGATAACACCGCCAATTCTACTATCTTCAACCTTATAGTTAAAATTTTTGATTGGGCTGAAAGCTGTATCAATCAAAATGGTTCCAACAGGAAGCTCTTGCTTATTATTATTTTTAGCAGGAACATAACCGCTACCAAATTCAACATTCATTTGCATATTAATTGAAGCGCCTTCATTTAAATTACAAATGACTAAATCCTTATTTAAAATTTCAACACCAGCTGGAGTTTCAATGTCAGAAGCTAAAACAGTACCTTCTTTTGAAGAAGATAATTTTAAAATACAAGGAGCTGGGTCTTGTTTAGAAATTATTAATGATTTAACATTCATGATGATGCCAACCACATCTTCTTTAACACCTTCAATTGAACCATATTCATGCAATACATCATCAATTTTGATTGATGTTACAGCAAAACCGCTAATATATGATAAAACCACTCTACGAAGTGTGTTGCATAAGGTATGGCCAAAACCTTTCTCAAAAGGTTCTAATATAATGTCGGCCTTTCTTTCAGGATCTATCTGATCCTCAATAACAACATTATTAGGCTTATTTAATTTTTCCCAACTATCTCTAATTATCGTCATAATTTTAATTTATATAAATATTAAACACGTCTACGTTTTCGAGCTCTACATCCATTGTGAGGATGGTGAGTTTTATCAGTTATACGACTTACATTAATGTCAAGCTCGTGTAAAGCTCTAAGGCAAGCGTCTCTTCCTGCACCAGGACCTCTAATTTCAACAGATACATTTTTTAAACCCATATCTTTTGCTTTAGAAATAACTTCTTTAGCAGCAACTTGGCTAGCATATGGTGTAGATTTTTTAGAACCTTTAAAACTTAATTTACCTGGAGAAGACCAACATACTACATTACCATGCACATCAGTAATTGAAATGATAGTATTGTTAAAAGTTGCACATACCTTAACTATACCGCTAGTTATTGATATATTCTTTTTTTTCTTAAGTTTTTTATCTTTACCTTTTGTCATAATTTATTAATTAAGTCTTTTTCTTACCTGCAACTGCAATAGACTTTTTACCTTTCCTAGTTCTAGCATTAGTTTTGCTTCTTTGGCCATTAACTGGTAATCTAGATCTATGTCTAATACCTTTATAGCAACCAATTTTAATCAAATTGGTGATATTAGATTGCACTTCTCTTTTTAGATCACCTTCTAATTTCTCATATTTTTTTGAAATTAGAGCATTTACTGCTGTAATAGTTTTTTCATCTAATTGAGATGTTCTTAATTTAGTATCGATTTTTAATTCTTCGCAAATATCTTTAGCTCTATTGCTGCCAATACCAAAAATATAAGTTAAGGCAATTATAAATCTTTTATTATCTGGAATATTTACACCTGCTATCCTAGCCAAAATTAATATAATTTAATTGTTAATTACTATTTTGAGTCACATTATTAATTTGACCCAATATTTTTTCAGTGATAAAGCTAGATGATTCTGAAGCATCTAGTTTATAAATCAAGCCTTTTGTTAAATAAAATTCTACCAAATCTTTTGCAGTAGAATGATATACCTCCTGACGAGACCTTATAACCTCTTCATTATCATCTTTTCTGAAGATAAAGTTGCTTGATCCACAAATATCACAAATATTTTTTTTTTGTGGTTTTTTAGATAATTTATTATATATTTCTCCACAATTACCACAGGTAAATCTTGCCAACATTCTTTCAATCAAGATTTCGGTTTCTATTTCTAATTCTAATACTAAATCAATTTTTCTATTTAAGGATTTTAGCATCATATCTAATTTTTGAGCTTGAATAGCATTTCTAGGGAAACCATCCATAATAAATCCATTGTCATATTCTGAGGTTGAAATTTTACCCTCTATGATAGAAATCACAACTTCATCTGGTACTAATTGACCAGCATCCATATAGGAAGATGCTTCCAAACCTATCTTACTTTTTTTATTGGTTTCTTCTCTTAAAATATCGCCAGTTGAAATAATTGGTAATGATAGTTTTTGAGAAATAATTTTTGCTTGTGTACCTTTACCAGAACCTGGAGGGCCTAAAAATATTAAATTTATCATAACATTAATTTCTTACTCTTACTCTTCTTCTTTTTGTTGCAGCACCTCCTTGCTGTACCGGATTTAAATGTGACTGAATTTGTGCAATCAAATCCAAAATTACATTTACTATAATTAAAATACCAGTTCCACCAATATGTAGGGGCATGGAAAATTCTGTCATTAAAATTTCTGGAATTAAACAAATTAATATCAGATAGATACCACCACCAAAAGTTAATCTTGCAATTATTTTATCTAAATATTGTGCTGTTTTTTCACCAGGTCTAATACCAAAAATAAAGCAATTACCCTTTTTTAAATTTTGAGCAACATCTTTAGTATTAAAAATGATGGAAGAATAGAAAAAGGAGAAAAATAATATCAAAGCAGCAAATAATATTAAATATAAGGGTGCTCCTCTTCTAAATAATGCCAAGAAACTATCAGAATAACCATCACCAAATTGTGTCATGATAGATGGAAACATTAAAATTGAACTAGCAAATATCGGGGGTATAACACCGGTAATATTTAATTTTAATGGCAAGAAGGAAGAATCATTCATACCATTAATTCTCATCATTGCTGAGCTTGGATAATGGATTTTTATTCTTTTGTGAGATTTCTCAACATAAACCACAAAATATACAAATAATATAAAGGATAGGAAGAAAAATATAATAAATAAGGGTGAATATACACCACTTTTAGCTAAATCAATAAATTGGGTAAAGGTTGATGGTATTGAGGATACTATACCAACAAAAATAATTAAAGAAATACCGTTACCAATACCATTAGCAGTAATTCTTTCACCAAACCACATTAACATCACAACACCACCAACAAGGCTGACAACTGTTGTATAAAGGAAAATTTGTGAATCGGAAATAAACATAGCTTCACTAGAATTAGATAAAGCATAATAGATTCCTAAAGATTGGAAAAATGCCAGAAGAATAGTTAAATATCTGGTATATTGATTGATTTTTGATTGTCCATATTCACCTTCTTTTTTCAATGCTGCTAAGGTTTTGCTCATAGAGGACATAAGCTGCATTACAATTGAAGCTGTAATATATGGCATAATATTAAGAGAGAAGATACTCATCCTTTCTAAAGCACCACCAGAAAATAGATTGATCATGCCAAAGATATTACCACCTTCATCATTAAAGAAATTTGCTACAATTTCGGCATTAATACCCGGAATTGGTATAAAGGTACCAAAACGATATATTAATAGGATGAAGATTGTAAATAATATTTTATTTTTAAGATTACCCACTATTTATGAATAAATTTTGATAATATATGATTCGAATTTATGGGTTTAATATATTTTGATCTGAACCCCTAGCACAATAGAAGATTTGCTTTACAAAGACATTTTTGCCCTATCTTCTAAATAAAGATGAATATTAATATTATACTATTGAAAATTAAGCCTTTGCTTCTTTACTGATAAAATTCTCTATTGTTGAAGAAAATAAATCAGCTTCTATTTTAACTTTTAAGTCAAATTTTGATCTACCAGCAATGATTTTTACTATTTCATTTTCATTTTTAATTAGACCAAAATTAGAAAGTAATTTTTTGGTGATTATCTCCTCCTTAACATTATGCTTATCGATAGTTGCTTTGATAAGATCAAGATTAATCACCTCATAATTCTTAGTTTTTCTACTAGAAAATCCAACTTTTGGCATTCTTTGGCAAATGGCAGTTTGACCACCTTCAAAACCTTTAATAGCAACACCAGATCTTGATTTTTGTCCTTTTACACCACGAGCACAAGTTTTACCAGTACCAGAACCTATACCTCTTCCAAGTCTTTTTCTCTTTTTGTTATTTAATGATTTAATATTTTGTAATCCTAAAGACATATTAAGCTATTTTTATATTAATTAGGTGCAATACCTTATTTATCATACCAATTTTTTCTTCCGAACAAATAAAACTAACTTGACTTCCAATTTTTTTTAGACCAAGTCCAGTTAAATTACCTTTTTGATTTTTTATTAATTTAGATCTACCTCTAACTTGAGTAACTATTATTTTTTTTCCTAGAATATTTTCCATAATAAATTAACTTGTAAATTTATTTCTAACTTCAATTATTTTCGAAACATCCTTAGATCTTCTTTCAGCAATTAATCTTGGAGAAGATAGTTGATCTAAAGCTTCAAAAGTCGCCTTAACAATGTTAAAAGGATTGGAGCTACCAATTGATTTTGTTACAATATCAGATATTCCTAAACATTCAAATACAGCACGCATTGGACCACCAGCAATTACACCTGTACCCATAGGAGCCATTCTCAAATGCACCTTAGCAGATGATGAATATGCTGTAACATCATGATGAATTGTTCTATTTTCTTTCAAAGGAACTCTTGCTAATCTTTTCTTAGCAGCTTCTGTTGCTTTTCTTCTAGCATCTATAACTTCTCTAGCATTACCTTTGGCATAACCAACTCGACCTTTTTTATCACCAACTACGACTAGGGCCGAAAATGAGAAATTTTTACCTCCTTTTACAGTTTTTGAAACTTTTTTTACTATTACCAATTTCTCGGTAAATTCATTTTGAGGATTATCTTTTATATTTTTTACCATTATGTAATAAGTTAATTATAATAATATTCCAGCTTTACGGCAAGATTCTGCAATATTCTTAACCCTACCGAAATATTTATATGCTCCTTTTTCAAAAACAAATATTTGATCTTTTAATTTAGTGTTATTTTTGCATTTTTCAGCAAATTTATCACCAACTAAAGTTGCGATCTCTAATCCTGTTAATTTTTTCTTTTCGTCTGCCGAAATTGCTTGCGATGAGTAAGATTCAATCACAAGACCCTCTAGAGATTTCAAATAAACAGAGATATTTTTGTTACTCCTTTTTACAGCTATTATAGATCTGTTTGATTTATTTCTAGCATTAACTTTTATTTTAGATCTGTTTTGTCTTAAATTTTTTCCTTGTAAAAATGTCATAATTAAAATATCAAAATTACTTCTTCTTGCCCTCTTTCCTTAATATGATAGAGCCTTTTTTCTTAATACCCTTACCCTTATATGGTTCGGTCTCTCTAAAAGACATAATTTGGGAAGAAACTTGACCTAAAATTTCTTTATTAAAAGATTTTAGAACCAAGATATTTGGTTTTTGGAATTCTGCTGTTACAGAATCAGGTAAAGAGAAAAATATTTCATGGCTATAACCAAGATAGAATATTATCAAATTTTTGATAATATCGAACTTATAACCAACACCTGTAATTTCCAATTCAGTTACAAAGCCTTCCTTTATACCTTTAATAATGTTAAAAACATTACTACGATCAGTTCCATATTCAGATCTTGCATGCTTAGTCTCATTTTTTTTAATGAAGGTAATCTCATTATCCTTATGTTCGATTGTTATATTACGACATAATTTATAAGATATAACATTATTATTATGAGTAAAATTTAATATATCTCCCTCTTGGGTAAATTTTACATCATCTGGTATTTGAACTGGTAATTTTCCTACTCTTGACATAATTAAAATACTGAAAATAAAATCTCACCACCAACAGATAAAGTCTTGGCTTTATAACCTGTCATTAATCCTTTATTAGTTGATAAAACACAATCTCCTAAACCATTTCTAATAATAGGAATGTCATTTACAGAGCAATAATCTCTTTTCCCTGGTTTAGAATATGCTGTTATTTCTTTTAAAGATGGTTTGTTATTGTGATATTTAAGGAATATTTTTAATTTCTTAAAATTACCCTTTTCTTCTTCAATATAATCCAAAATATAACCTTCCTCTTTTAAAATTTCTAAGATTGATTTACGCAATTTAGAAAGAGGAGAAGATACAGATTCACGATTAGCAATATAGCCATTTCTAATTATAGTGATTAAATCTGATACTGAATGATTTGCAAAACTCATAATAATTTACCAACTTGATTTTTTAACACCTGGAATTCTGCCCCAGTTAGCATAATGTCTAAAATTGATTCTTGACATACCAAAATAACCAATAAAACCTCTTGGCCTACCATCAATTTCACATCTATTTCTAATTCTTACTTTAGAACCATTTCTAGGCAGTTCTGAAAGTTGCTTCATAGCTATTAATCTATTTTCAAAAGATTCATCAAGATTATTAGCAATTTTGCATAATTTTTGTCTTTTAGGCTCTAGCTTATTTGCTAGATCTTTCACTTTATTATTTCTTAATATAGCACTTTTTTTTGCCATTATTTATTTAATTGATTTTAGCATTAATTGGAACATTTAATTTCTTTAATAAATATAAAGATTGCTCCTTAGTTTTTGCATTTGTTACGATATTAATATCCATACCAAATGTTCTTAAAATATTGTCTAAATCAACTTCCAAGAAAACACTTTGATCAGTAATGCCAAAACTATAATGATGACTATTATTAAATGATTTTGGAGGAAGACCCCTGAAATCTCTAACTCTTGGTAGTGCGATATAAATTAACCTATCAAGAAATTCATACATTTTTTGATTTCTTAATGTAACATAATATCCGATAACAGAATTTTGTCTTAATTTAAAACCAGCAATTGATTTTTTAGCAATAGAAGCAACCGGTTTTTGACCAGCTATTAAAGATAATTCTTTTTCAATATAAGATAATATATTTTTGTTATTATCAGTAGCTTTTACTGCAACATTAATGCTAATTTTTTTGATTGCAGGAATTTCCATAACATTTTTTAAGGAAAAATGATCCTGTATCTCTTTTTTTGATTTATTATAAAGCTCTTTTGTATAAGACATATTACTGTTCTATTTTTTTACCACTCTTTCTTGAGATTCTAACCTTTTTTTTAAAGTCTTTACCTTCCCCTTCTTCGATGGAAAATTTAATTTTTATAGCCTTGTCATTCTCAATATGAGAAATGTTTGATCTATGAATTTTTCTTGGAGATTTAATAATTTCTCCAGCAGAATTAGAAGTTGGTTTTTTATGAATAGTTGCCAAATTCACTCCATCAACTATAACATAATCACCTAAGATTTCTAAGATTTTACCTTTTTTTCCTTTATTTGATCCAGAAATAACAATTACTTGATCATTTTTTTTAAATTTTTGTGCCATATCTATAAAACTTCTGAAGCAAGTGAAGAAATCTTTAAGAAACCTTTTTGCCTAACTTCTCTTGAAATTGAACCAAATACACGAGTACCAACTGGCTCTCTATTATTGTCTATTAATACTACAGCATTATCATCGAATCTGATTCTACTACCGTCTTTTCTGGCAATAGGATTTTTCGTTCTAACAATAACCGCTTTCATAACTTGACCTTTTTTTACCTTAGATCCAGGAATAACGCTAACGACAGAAACAACAATAACATCAGCAATGCCTGTTATCATATGCTTACTAC
>Ga0257114_1001381_pt1 | contig 17401 bp, 9 predicted proteins | sample SI112_10mmetaG_FD_190149 | JGI IMG/M metagenome (GOLD analysis project Ga0257114, IMG submission 190149) | Marine microbial communities from Saanich Inlet, British Columbia, Canada - SI112_10m | ecosystem: Environmental > Aquatic > Marine > Inlet | place: Canada: British Columbia | collected...
CTATAGGAACAGACGGAAACTTGAATGTTAGTCAATTTATGGAAACTATTGCAACCCAAGGTTCTGATGCACTTTTAAATACAGCACTAAATGCTGGTGCAGATATTGCTAGGAACCCTCTTCATGAATTATATAACTCTGTACAAAATAACCTTGGTTTTGATTTATCTGCAACAGGAGCGTTTTCAACCTTTTTAGAAGGAAGTACATTCTCGCGTCTTGGTGGATATGAGTTAATAGATGGAGGAATTGCTCAGATAACGGCATTTATAAATGACCCTCTCGCCACCCTTAGTCAAGATGCAGTATATTATTATGACCTGCTAAGAGGTGGTCCATCAGGAATAATACAAATGACTGCTGGTAACAGTGCAGTAAGTGCTTCTATAAAAAGAGGTTCTTTTGATTGGGCAGGAATAGTAGCAAATGTTGCTGAAGCAGGTTCTGAATCTGACCCAGAAGCAGTTAAGGCAGAAATAAGAGCGAACGGTGAAGCAAATGGTGCTACCGAAGAAGAGATAGTAGAAGCACAAACACAATACGATAATGCCTTGGCGGTTGCTGAAAATTTACGCAGTCCTAGCATAGGTGGTTTACTAGCAGAGGATGAATCGGTTTCTCCTTTCGATGAAGAGTTTAGTTTGCGTACATCAAAAGAATTTAGTTATGTTTCTTCATTAGAAGAACTTGAACTAGAGTTCGCAACTAAACTTGAAGGTAGAGGAGGACAAACTCTAACAGGAATAAAAGAAGGTGTGAGTAGTGTTATTATTCACGCAACCGATACGTTTAGTAATAAGAATATTGGAGCAGAAGAAATAGATGCCATACATAAAAAGTTAGGTGGTGCTAGTAAAGGAATAGGATATCATTATGTTATTAGACGTGATGGTAGATTACAAAGAGGAAGAGACTTAACTAAGGAAGGTGACCATTGCCCCGCAGGAAATTATGATCAAACTTCTATAGGTATTGTTATGGTAGGAGGTATCGATAGTCCTTCTACAGAACAAACTTTCCAAAGGACAAGTTCTTCATTTACGAGAGCACAATATGATACATTAGAAATGTTTATTCAGACTTTCTATAATCATATTCCTGGAGGAGAAGTGTTTGGTCATAATGATATAGAAGAAACAGAACTTGACCCATACTTTGATGTCCAAGAATATATCGTATCACTATTCGGTAGAGTTAATCAGACATTTGCTGTCGCTCCTGAAACAGAACAAACTCCGCAATATATTCCAGACCCTACACTTGTAGATATAGAAAGTTTAGTTACAGCAGATTTCGAAGGTAAATTTAAACCTGTGTATGCATTACAGGGTACTACAAAAGAGTATGTTAATCCAGATTTACTTGTCGCAAATATACCTAAGAGATTAGAGATTATGTGTGATAAGATGGAAAGAAGATTAATTATTACAAGTGGTTTTCGTACTGAAGCACAGGGAGATGCCATAGGTAGTAGTAAATCAAGTCTACATAGAGTTGGTGCTGCGGTAGATATATCGAGAGATGGAATGTCTCAAAATGAACTTAAGAAACTTATTGAGTTTGGAATAACTGTCGGGTTCAAAGGAATAGGCATCTATAATGGACACCTACATATGGATGTAGGTAGAAAAGGTGCAGGTAAAAGGTGTTGGGGACCAACGGGTTCAAGAACAAGTTTAGCAGGTTCGCAGTTTGCCTTTGCGCGTTCAGTATTAAACGCATATGGTTATGCTACCTCGTAACGGATTAATTTTATGACAACTAAAAACGATAACTTAGAAAATAGAGTAAATAATAAAGACCTCGGATTAGGTCAAGAATTGACCGTGGGTGTTCCTGATAATGGAATGCAGAATGCTTCAGGAGATTATCCTAGAAGAGAATATAATTTTGGTTCATCAATAAATCAGGGTGCTTTAGGAACTAAGATACATAAATTATATACAGGGGGAGGAGATGCTAATATCCCTCTGAACATACCAGAGCAAATGCCTTCTCAGTATCCCTTTAGTCAAGTAGACGAAACACCTAGTGGGCACGTTATTGAGATGGACGACACTCCGGGTGGCGAAAGAGTCCTTATTAAACATCGTAAAGGTTCTGGTGTAGAGTTAAGAGCAGACGGGAGTGTTGTTATATCTGCCTTGAATAATAAAGTTGAAGTTACAGGAGGTGACCAGACTGTTATTATAGAGGGTAATGGTAATCTAGTTTATAACGGAAACCTTAATCTTAAAGTAAGTGGAGATTATAACGTAGATGTCGGAGGTAATTATAATGTAACTGCTGGCGGTAATACTTCTATGAGAACTAAGAGAGACCATTTCCAAGAAGTTACGGGTGATACTGAATTAAAATATCTACAGACAAGAACTGAAAAAATACAAGGTAGTAATACTTCAGTAAGACTTAATGGAGATATACTTTCTGTTAAGGGTAAAAGAGATGTAATGGTAGAAGGTGATTTAGACTTAAGTGCTAAAGCAGGACTACTTATATCAGGAGGTAGTAGAGTAGATATATCAAGTTATAATCTATATGCTCACGCACTAAATCAACTTAAATTAGTAGGAGCAGGTGGCGGATTGATTGGTGGACCATTTATGAGGTTTACAGGTCAGACCTACTCCGGAGCAATCGATACAGACGACGGTAGTGATTTTGATACCGCAATATTCCATGGAACCTTTAAGGGTACTGCGGATAAAGCAATACATGCTCAGAAGGCAAACACTTCGGTTAGTTCTTTAGTTGCTAATTTTGCAATTTGGTCTGATACTTCAGGTGCCGCTTTTAGTGCATTAACAGCAGGTGCTGCACCACTTGGGACATATGTTCCCGCAACAGCAACACCTGCGCTGCCAACATTAACAGCAGCAAACGCAATAACAGGACTTTTAGCAGTAAACGATATGTTAGCATCTTTTCCTCAAGAAGCAGAAGCAGGGCATATTACTGTAGAAGCGAGGGATGTTGCTTCTGTAATTAGAGGTGATTATGTAGATTCCTCTGGAACCCCAATAAATCATATAGGTAAACCAAGACAATTCGTTAAGGTAGATGCTGGAGACCATGTAAGAAAAGATTTCAAGGGAATGGAACACTATAGAAATGGTTCTTCAGCAGTCTTTAGAAATGCGCCAAATATATCAGAGATACGTTCAGCGTTTAGAAACCCTCTAAGCAGAAACGCAGGAAAAGGTAAGTCAAGTGAGGTCGCAACACTACTTGTTGCTGAAGGTAGATTAAACGCAGGTTTCATAAACCCTATACCTCCTGGGAATTTATCAGGAAGAACTGTGGAACAAGGAAAGAGTAATTCAAAATATGGTTATACTCCTATAGGTAACTCGATTGAAAATAAAGGAAAGAAGTTTAGAAAATGATAGTAACACCGAGTTTAATATATAACCCCGAAGCACAACAGGTAATTACTTCGTACACTAAGTTAGCGAAGGGGATAACTATTGCTAAGTTTCTTGGGGCAAGAGGAGACAGAACTTCTTTTCGTCACGTTAAGTTTGAAGACCAAAGACGAGAGATTGCTCGTAACCTAACCTTACATGCACGCGCGATGGATTTAATAAATGGTAACACTTATAGGTTTAATGATGTTCGAGTTATTGTAAGTGAAGGTATCTATAATAGACTTCCTATTGATGCGGGAAGTAGTGTTATGGCAGCGAAAGCATTTGGTCGATTAGTCTACTATCAAGTTATAGGAACTAATGGTAAAATAGATTTTGAGAAAACTTTTGATGTAGCAGAGTTTTGGAATGATCATCTAAAGTTTGATGAAATGTATTTAGATTATGATGACTATAATGCTGATGGAAGTCTTACCGCTCAGATAGGAATACTTATGCCCGCAGTTCCTGAAGATTTTAATATACCAGATAAAGAGTTTGGTCGTAAAATCTTTACTGTATTTAATAACGAAGTGTTTCAGAAAAAAGAACTAATTGAAATACTTCCGAAAGAACCTGAAGAAATAGTAACAACACCAGATAATAATTAGAAAATTGTAAGAAAACCTTAAAAAAACATATAAATAATGATATGACAAGAAGAGCATTCGCACAAGAAGACGCAGACTTAGGAACCAACTCAGTTCCCGTAAGTCGTACACGCAGATATAAAGATATAGATTTAACACTTTCAATTAAACCTACGACTGGCGATGTTTATAAAAAACTTGATGCTGCTGCAGTAAAGCAAGCAATAAAAAATCTTATTATGACAAATCAACTTGAGAAACCTTTTAGACCTAACTACGGTGCTAATATAAGAAGTAGTTTATTTGAGTTGGCAGACTATGGTGACGATACTATTATAAAAGATAAGATTATAACTAATATAAGAAGGTTTGAACCAAGAGCAGAAATAAAAGAAGTTATCGTGAATTCAGTAGAAGGTTACAAAAATACTATTGATGTTACAATAACGTTCGAAATAAAAAGCACTTCAGAGGTGGTTCAGTTCACTACAAATCTCGCAAGGTTAAGATAAATGGCAACTACAATTAATTCAACAGCATTAGATTTTGATGCGATTAAAAATAATTTAAAAACTTCTCTTCAGAATTCAGGGGAGTTTAATAGTTATAACTTTCAGGCATCAGGTCTCTCAAGCATTCTAGATGTACTTGCTTATAACACACACTATAATGCTCTTACCGCAAACTTCGCACTAAATGAATCGTTTTTAAGTACTGCTCAACTTAGAAGTTCCGTAGTATCTCTTGCTGAGGGTATAGGTTATGTACCTAACTCAAGAAACTCTTCACAAGCAATAATAAATATGTCTTTAAATCTTACTGGAGTTGCGGGGGCACCAAGTAAAATAGATATTAACGAGAACTTTAAATTTTTATCAAGCGTTGATGATATAAACTATACTTTTCAAACAACTGAATCTATAACAGCAACGAATGATGGGCAAGGTAACTTTATATTTACAGACATCACAGGAAATGAAAACATACCCATAAAAGAAGGTATAGAACGTTTTAAAACTTTTATTGCTCTTCCTGCTGCTTCAAATACTACTTATGTAATACCTGATAAAAACTTAGATATTTCTTCAGCAATAGTAAGAGTATATGATACACCCTCTACAAGTGCCTTTACAACATATTCCGATATCGTAAATGCGCGTGCAATCAACGAGAACTCTACGTTGTATATACTGAGAGAATCACCAAACGGTTTCTTTGAATTATCATTTGGTAATGGAGTTACTCTAGGTAAAGCACCTATTACAGGAAGTAAAATAGAAATAGAATATCTTTCTGTTGCTGGCGCTCTTTCGAATGGAGCGAACATATTTAGTCCTAGTAATTCAATAACTCTTTCAATTAATGGTTCAAACATAAACTATCCTGTTACAGTATCAACCTTCTCGGCAGCAATTGGTGGTAATTCAAAAGAAGATTTAGAAAGTATTCGTAAGAATGCACCATTCCAGTATGCGTCGCAGAACAGAATGGTAACTGCCTCGGATTATTCTTCATTGATACTTAAAAACTATTCGTCGTTCATATCAGACATACAATCCTTTGGTGGAGAAGATGCACTTGAACCAGAATATGGTGTAGTCTTTGTATCGATATTATTTAATAATGATGTTGATGCGGAAACCCAAACAAGAATAAAAAATGAAATACTACAATTATCAGATGAGTTGTCTGTAGCATCATTTGATGTTAAGTTTCAAGACCCCGTAACAACCTTTATTGAAGTAACAACGTTCTTCCAATTTAGTGAAAACTTAACAACCTTATCAAGGAATCAAATACAAAGTGATGTTAACTTCGCTATTGAATCATATTTCTCTTTAAATACAGGTAAGTTTGGACAGTCTTTCCGTAGGTCTAATGTTCTTACATTAGTTGATAATACAAGTAAGTCTGTATTATCTTCACGTCAAGAAATAAAAATGCAGAGACGTTTTACTCCTACTCTTACTGTAGTAGAAAATCATAAACTTAGATATGCTGCTCAGATTTCGTCAACCGATGATGTTAATTATAGAGTTACCTCTTCACTATTTAAGTTTAATGGGAACTCTTGTATGATCAGAAACAAACTTAATACTAATAAACTTGAAGTGTTTGATACAGTATCTGCTACAGTTGTTGTAGATAATGTCGGAGATTACTCAGGGGATATAGTTAGTATAGTAGGACTTCAAGTAGACGAAATTATTGGAGCAGAAAATTTTGTTAAAGTAAGTGTTGTGCCAGCAAATCAAAGTGCTATATCACCTCTAAGAAATGATAGACTAGTACTTGATGGGGAAAAGTCATTCACTTCAGTCGTAAATGTTGCTGAAGGTGTTCTTAACTAATGTCTAATAATAAAAATAGCACTCTTAAAGATTATAATCGAAGAGAACTATCTTTCCCTCGTTATGAGGTTAAGGAAATTCTTCCAGAGTTTTTCCGTACTGAATACCCCAAGTTGATAACTTTACTTGATAAATACTATGAGTTTGAAAACTCAGCAGAATCCCCCTCTAGACTTGTAGATGAATTATTTTCTAGTAGAGATATAACACAAAACGATTTATCCTTACTTTCGTTTATTGAAGACGAGTTGTTGTTGGGTCAATCTTTCTTTGAAGGGTTTCAAGATAAACGTGCTGCATCAAAATACTCTAATGTTTTATTCAGGTCAAAGGGTACTAAGTATTCTATACAGCAGTTCTTTAGAACTTTCTTTGGAGTAGACCCAGACATCGTTTATACAAAAAATAATGTATTTAATGTCGGAGACCATATAGGAGCAGAAAGTCAGAAGTTTATTACTGACAATAAGTTATATCAAAAACACGCAATATTAATTAAGGTCGGTATTGGAGAAAGTACTTGGAAAGATGCTTACAAACTTTTTGTTCATCCCGCAGGAACCTTTCTAGGTTCAGAAATACAAATAGTAAGTTCTGTATTAGATACTATAATTGCTCCTACAGTTACTATCGAACCTCCACCACCATTCGCTGTTCATAGTGAAGCATCAGTCTCTGCCTCTGCATTCTTAGACCACACATCGCTCGTAGATGATGTTAATGTTGACTCGGTTGGAGTACTCAGCAGAATACGACCAGAAATTACTAGTATGATATTCGATAGAACAAGCGGTATTACTATTGAACAGATGAATAATCAGTATAGTAGTATGCGTGAAGCACAACTCGCATCATCACCAACCTTTGATGATGATAGTATTGACTTTACAAACGACTTTGCTTTCGAAACATTAGACCAAGGTAAACACGAATAATTGAAAATACAAGTTAAAAAAGTATATAAATAGAATAAAGAATTAGGATAATATGAATGTCAAAACAAACATTAAATAAAGGGAGTACCGCAAACGACGGTACGGGTGATACACTTCGTGTGGGTGCGCAAAAGATTAATGAGAACTTTACTGAACTCTATAATTTATTAGGAGGAAGTACTCTCTCATCAGGAGTTTCACTCGACTCTGCAACTAAGGGTATTGTTTTTACAGGAACAGATTCAAGCGATGGTTTTGAAACTAATCTTGTAGTAACAGAACCAACTGCAGATAGAACGATTACTCTACCAGACCTTACAGGTACAGTATCCCTTATTGCTGCAACACAAACACTTTCTAACAAGACATTAACATTACCGCAAATAAATGATACAAGTGCAAACCATCAGTATGTCTTTGCAGTATCAGAACTTGCGGCAGATAGAAATGTAACATTACCTTTATTGGCAGGTAACGATGAGTTTACATTTAATGCTCATACACAGACACTTACTAACAAGACATTAACATCACCGACAATAACAACTCCTGCTATAACCTCTCCTAAGATTACAACAGGTATAAACGATGCAAATAACGCAGAAGTTATAGAAGTTCCTGCCACAACAAGTGCAGTAAATCATTTAAAAATAACAAACTCTGCTGCAAACGGCAATCCTACATTAGAAGCAACAGGTTCAGATACTAATGTTGGTCTTAATATAGGAACAAAAGGAAATGGAACAGTAACAGTAACATCTGATGTTGCTTTTTCATCACAATCTTTAACAGGGGCAGGTGCCATACTCCTTACTAAAACAACAGTTTTATTGAATAGTAGTTCTTCTTTTACAGCGACACTTGTTGATGGTACGGTTATAGGGCAAACTAAAATATTAACAAACAAAAATTCAGGAACAGTAACAGTCACTCCGGCAAGTTTTCAACCAGGAACGAGTCTTGTATTACAGCAACACGAAGGTGCTATGATAGTATGGGATGGAGATGATTGGGCATTAATATCAACATATGGTGGGGCAGTAATCTAAAATGGCAATAATAACAGATAAATTTAAAAGAGAGAATGTTCAGTTAGTACTGGACAATTTCAATAGTTCCGGAAATGACTATTTTATTGGTATAGGTAGGTCAGAAGATTGGAACTCAACAGACGCAGCACCTGTTCCATTAAACAGCGATGTAGAAGCAAGAAGGTTTAGAAACTCTTTACAATCAGTAATGAGGGTTGCGGATGCTACATTTACTGTCCCTCGTTATAACTGGACTGCAAACACTCATTACTCAGCATATAATGATGCTCAAGTAGGATATCCCCAACAGACATATTATGTAATGAACGATAACAACCAAGTTTATATTTGTGTTCAAAAAGCAAGAGATAACGACGGAACAGGAAGAGTTTCTACAGTACAACCTAGTGGAAACACAGACGGAGTTACTTTCAGAACAAGTGATGATTATGCTTGGAAATTTTTATATTCTATCTCTGCTCTAGACGCAAGTAAGTTTATGGCAGCAAACTTTCTTCCTTGTAAATTACAAGGTGCTACAGACGGAAACTCTCAAGCATCTGATACAGAACAACTTGCTGTACAAAATGCTGCAATAAGAGGGCAGATAGTAGGGTATGTTATTGACTCAGGTGGATTAGGATATAGTACAACGCCAACACTTACAGTTTCAGGTGATGGTAGTGGGGCACATGTTAAGGCAACAATAAATACAGTTACTGGATCAGTAACTCTTGTTGAAGTAGACGATAGCGCAGGAAGTGCCGCGAAACCTGCTTTCCCGTTAGGTAAAAATTATACTAACGCGTCTATAGTATCAACAGGAGGTACTCCATCTAAACCTGTTAAGGTAAGACCTATATTCTCTCCAAACGGTGGTTTAGGGAAAGACCCAAGACAAGACCTAAAGGCAAGTGGTGTTATGTTTGCTGTAAAACCTTCAGGTGCTCAGGGTAGTGGAGACTTTATTATAGGAAACGATTTCCGTCAAGTAGGTTTACTAAGAAATCCAAGAGTTGGAAAAGATAGTGACGGAGGAGTTGCTGTAACATTAGATGGCGGAGAAAATACTGCTATAGTATTAAGAAAAATGACCTTCACGGGTGCACCTGCTGCCGATAAAGTATTTACTGTAGATAAAGTTATAGTGGGTGATGGGTCAGGAGGATTTAAAGGTATCGTTGATAAGGTTGACGGTGCTAGTTTATACTATCATCAAACAGATGAAACTGGATATGGAACTTTTGCAGCAGGTGAAGTTATATCAGAAACACAAGGTGATGGTGAAGCAACAACTCATGCTACGATAGGCACTGCTTTAGTAGAAGGAGAGGTACATTCTACTACTGGAGATTTATTATATATAGATAATAGAGCGGCAGTAACTCGTTCAGCAGACCAAACAGAAGATATTAAAATAGTCATACAAATTTAGGATAAAAGAATAATGCCAACAACGTTTACATCGAATGTCTTTTCATCAACATATAAAGACGACTTTGACAGTAGTGATAACTATCACCGCATTCTTTTCAATAGTGGTCGCGCGTTACAGGCACGTGAACTTACTCAAATGCAAACAATCATTCAAGAAGAGATTGAAAGATTTGGTAGAAATATATTTACAGAGGGTGCTTCAGTAAATCCTGGCGGACCATCAATAAATAATTCTTATCCTTTTGTAAAACTTGAAAGCACTCCAACGGATGGTCCAGGACTAGTAGGAACAGAACTTACGGGTGCTAATTCAACAGTTAAAGCACGTGTACTAGAATATGTTGCTCCTATCGGTACAGACCCTGCAACAATTTATGTTCAGTATACAAACACTTCAGGTGGTTCTGTTGGAGCAAGTGCTGTTACTTTTAATGCGGGCGAATCACTTGGTTCGGCAGCAGGTTTAGTTCAAATTAATAATACTGTACCTGACCCTGCTATGGGGTTTGGTTGTAAGATACATAACGACGCAGGAGATTTCTTTGTAAGAGGTCACTTCGTCAGAGCAAACGCTCAAGGGTTGATCATATCTAAATATACTAAGAGTCCTACTGCAACAATTGGTTTTAAAGTAATAGAAGATATTATAACGTCATCAGATGACACTGCCTTATTTGATAATCAAGGCACGACTCCAAATATTACTGCTCCGGGAGCGGATAGATATCGTATTAGAATGGAACTTACTACTCAGGCAATCGTTGATGCTTTAGTTGCTGGCGGAACACCAACAAACTTTATGTATTATTGTCGTGTATTAGATGGTAATATTGTTGACCAAGTAAAAGGTACAGATAGTTATAGTAAAATAAACGACTTACTCGCTACGAGAACAAAAGAGGAGTCAGGTAACTATATAGCAAAAAGATTTACGACAGACCTATCACAGAATATTGCTAAAACAAAATCTCTCATTACTGTTTCTCCAGGACTTGCGTATGTAAACGGATATCGTGCTGAGAACGAATTTGCGACAGTATTAGAACTCGACAAACCTCAAGATATATCAGCAGCAACTCTAGAAGATGCTGGTATAGCATATGGTCAATATTTTATATGTGATGTTTTAAAGGGCACGCTTAATGTTAACGTTTTTGATAGAATAAATTTAAGAAGTGCTGTTACGTTCGGAGGTTCTACAGTAGGAACCGCAAGAGTAAGATATGTAGAACAGTCAGGTACTCAATTTAAAGTATACTTATTTGATATTAAAATGAATGCTGGACAGCAGTTACGGAATATAAAGTCTCTTGGTACAAGTAATTTAAATTATGCAGACCCTCTATTAGAACTTGGTAAAGCAATAATAAAAGAATCAAACAAAACTAATCTTGTTTTTCCTCTTGACCATACAAGACCTCAGTCAATATCTTTACCTAACTATAAAGTACAGAGAGTAATAACAGGACAAAGTACAGCAGCAGATGGTTCTTTATCTGTAGCAGGAGCATTAAACACAGGAACAAGTACAGGAGAGTCATTTACAGATACTTCAGAAGTGGTTGTTGTTATCAATGACACTGGCGCAGTTGAATCTGGATTTACTGTATCAGGCGCAGGAAGCACAACACTAACCTTTACTGGTTTAACAGCAAGTAAAGGAGTAACAATATATGCAAAAGTAAATAAGACTGCTCCTGGCACAAGAAGTAAAGAATTAAGTCCTGATATAGTAACGCATCGTGCTGTAGAATCAGACGGAACTGCTAGTGCACCTACAGGAATTGGTTATATAAACATAGGTGCTACAGACATACATTCAGTAAGTCAAATATTACAGACTGATTCTAATGGTGCAGATTTATCAAGTAGATTTACTATTGATAATGGACAAAGACCTAGTCATTATGGACTTGGTAAACTCGTTCTTAACGGTGGTGCTACTTCTCCAACAGGTAATGTCTATATAAAATATAAACACTTTGTTCATGGTGAGGAGGGAGGGTTCTTCTCTGTTAACTCTTATGGTACACTCGATTATGCAGATATACCAGATTTTAAAGTAAATGAGAGAACAATATTAAACTTAAGAGATGTTCTTGATTTCCGTTCTTCGGTTGATAAGGATGGAGAGTTTGATGGTGACTCTGCTAGTATACACGAAATTCCTAAGAATGGTGATACAGTAAACTTTACGTCACAATACTATTTAAGAAGGTCAGATAAGATTTTCATAAATTCTCAAGGTGTAGTAGAAGCGAAACAAGGTCTATCTGGTTTTACATCTGCTGTTCCAGAACACCCTGAAGGAACACTAGGTTTATTTGAAGTAGAACATAACCCATACGGATTAACTGCTAAAGATGTTGTTGTAAGACCTATCGAGTCAAAACGATTTACTATGAAGGACATAAGTAGATTAGAAAAACGTGTTGATAAACTTGAAGAAGTAACCTCACTATCCCTATTAGAACTAGATACTTCTTCAATACTTGTTCTAGATTCAGACGGAAGACCTCGTAGTAAGTCAGGTTTCTTTGTAGACAACTTTAATGACCGTACATTTACTGACGCTCAAAACCCTGAGTATCGTGCTGCGATTGACCCAACCCTTGGTATACTACAACCGCAACAGATTGAAGATAATATTATTCTAAGATATGACTCAGATAAATCTTCTAATACTATACTCAAAGGTGATACTGTATTTATCAAATATGAACAAACTCCTGCTATAGAACAACTTAAAGTAACGGGTTTTGAAAACGTAAACCCATTTGCGGTTCTAACAGGTATTGGTAACTTACAGTTATCTCCTGCTTCAGATGAATGGATTGATACTATAACTTTACCTGATAAAATTATTGAAGAAACTGCTATAGAAGAAGTTGGAGACCCTTTATATCTAAGTGTAAGTTATCCTTTATATTACCAAAATAATATGTCAATTCCAATAGGTGGGTTTACAGGTAATATGACAGGTGGACCATACTATCTTCAAGGATATTGTGGTGCTGCGATATATAACCAAACAGGAAATATATTATCAGAAACTCCTGGAGACCATCAGTTTGAAAGAGACCCTGATAGTCCAACAGGATATTCTCCGCGTATTTCATATGGTTCATATGTAATTAACGAAATTACTGACACTGTTGAATTATCAAGAATTGTAATTCCGTTTATAAGACCAAGAATTGTAAGGTTTAAAGCAGAAGGTTTAAGACCTAATACAAGGTTCTTCCCATTCTTTGACGGAGTATCAGTTGATGCTTATGTTAATCAAGGAAGCGGAGCATATAAAAATATGGCATCTGATACTGAATATGACTCGCTATCTAGTGAGAAAATGGCATATGCTGAAGTTCATCCTTCAGGAAACACTCAATTGATATCTGATACTAGCGGGAAAATAGAAGGTTCTTTCTTTATTCCGAATAGTGATACCTTAAGATTTTCAACAGGAACACGTGAATTTAAATTAATTGATATAAGCACTAATAATGATGATGCCGCAACAAGTCGTGCTGCTCGTAACTATACTGCTTCTGGTATATTACGTGAAGAACAAAATACTGTTGTGTCAACTAGAGTAGAACAAGTAAGACCTGTTATATGGACAGACCTAGAACAGGTTGATAGAAGAGACCCTCTTGCACAAACTTTCTTCGTAACAGAAGAATATGGTATGTTTGCTACTAAGATAGATTTGTTCGTAAAATCAAAAGACTTAGCAATTCCTATAGAGGTACAGATACGTCCAGTAGTAAATGGTGTACCTTCTTCTTCAAGTATTATTGCTAACGCAGTTAAGTTCGTAACTCCTTCTGGCGTAAATTTACCTACAGCACAAACTACTACTGCGGTAATTGCTGCACCTACTACTTTCGAGTTTGAAGAACCTATCTTTTTACAACCCAATACAGAATATGCTATAGTTGTTCTTGCGGAATCAAAAGATTATGAAGTATATGTAGCAGAAACATATCAATATGAACTTGGTTCAACCGAACAAAAGGTTAATAAGCAACCTTCCCTCGGTTCACTCTTCAAGTCTCAAAATGGTTCTACATGGGAACCAGACCAAACAAAAGACTTGATGTTCAGAATATATAAAGCAGCATTCGATGTAGCAGATGGTTATGCAGTATTCGAAAATGGCGCTGTTCAAAGACAATCATTACTAGCAAACCCTTTATATCTAGAAAGTGGTGCTAAAAAAGTAACAGTTCTTATTCCTAATCATAGTTTACTTGTTGGAGATAGTATTGATATTAGAGGACTAGACTCAGGAACATCTTACAACGGTATTACTGGAGCAAATATAATGGGAAGTAAATTAATTACTGCTGTTGATGGGTTTGGAATAACCTATAATGCTTCAGGTACTTCTAATGCTTCTTCATCAGGTAGATTTGGTGGAGCAAGAGGAGCATTAAATATCGATAAACAAATAATGATGGACGGAGTTATACCGTACTTTACTAGTTTACTTCCTCAAACTACAGACTTAAAATATAATTATAAGTTTACTACAGGTAAGTCATTAGCAGGTGGTGAAACTCCATACGGAAAATCTGCTAATTACTCTTCAGATATAAGGTTAAGGCAAGAAAACTTCTTCCCTTCACCTAGAATTGTTGCGTCCCCTGTAGCAGAAGCAAACACTAATAACTTCGCTGCAGGAACTAAGTCCGTTACATTTAAAGTTGATATGACAACGAAACATGCTAACGTATCACCTCTTATAGATGCGTCACGTACTTCTCTTATAACATTACGAAACCTGATTGATAATCAAGTTGCAAGTGGTGCTGTAGCAGGAGAAGAAAATGTTCCTCTAGGATATGTAGCAGAAACTAATGCTTTCGGAGGTTCTGCGTTATCTAAGCATATGACCTCAGTTCAAACACTTGAGGAATCATCTGTTGGTTTAAAAATTATTCTTGCTGCTCTAAGACCTAAAAAGTCTAGTATAAGTTTATATTATAGAACAGGTACAGACGGAGATGATATATTTAATAATGATTGGGTTCTTGTATCTCCCGATACAGATATTGCTCCTGACGGAAGAAGGTTCCGTGAGTATAGGTATCTTGTTGGTGGAGTAAAAGGCGAACTTGATGCGTTTACACAATATCAATTAAAGATTGTAATGAACGGAAATAATTCATCTCGTGTACCAAAAATTAAGGACTTGCGTTCTATTGCTATGGCGGTATAATGAAAAGTAATTTTATAAGGTGCGAAAATGGTATAGGACTTGCTCGTGATAAAAGAACAGGAGCAATCGTGAATATAAATAAAAGTGAAATTAATGCAGCACGTGAAAGAAAGAAAAATAAAATAAATAAGGAAAACGAGTTAGAACAACTTAAGACAGATGTCTCTGAGATGAAACAACTCTTAAACACAATAATAGAGAAACTATAATGGCAGAGTATACACCAGCACCACAACTTGTTATAACAGACACCTTCTCGACGTTGGTGACAGATTTCAATACAGTTTCTTCAGGTTTAGGAGCAACTGGAGATTTAACTACAAATGTTAAGACTTCTATAGTTGGGGCAATCAACGAAATAGAAGGTGTCTTTGATGCCTCCGAATTTGGAATTAGTGCGGGTTCAACCGCATTCGATATAACAACCACTAACGCGAGCGGTATATCTCTTGCTGCACCGATAACTTCTTTGACAGGAAATCTATCTTTAGTCGACAATAAAGAGATACGAGTCGGTACAGGAGATGACTTAATAGTTTCACACGACGCCACTAACTCAATAATCAAGGGCGACTCAATATATATAAAAGCAAAATCTGCTGACGAAAATATGGCGTCTTTCACTTATAATGGCGCAGTAAATTTATATCATGATGCCATAAGTAGACTTGCTACAACTGCTGGGGGTGTTTCAATTCCAAATGACGTAGAACTTGGTGCTACTTCAGTGATCAAAAGTGGAGGTAATGCCGCAATAACCTTTGCTAATGCGAATGTCACTATGGGTGGAAACATAATTATAGCAGGTACTGTGGATGGAAGAGATGTTTCTGTAGATGGTACTAAGTTAGATACTGTAGAAACAAACGCTGACGTTACCGATACTGCTAATGTAACTGCTGCTGGTGCGCTGATGGATTCAGAGTTAGCATCTATTGCTGACGTAAAAGCACTAGACCAATCTGTTATCTCAGGAGCATCACCTACTTTTGGAACTGCAAACTTTACAGATGCAACCAATAAAAGGTTGATGACTGATGCACAGGAAACCAAGTTAGACAGTGTTGAGACAAATGCTGACGTAACCGATACTGCTAATGTAACTTCAGCAGGTGCTTTGATGGATTCAGAGTTAGCATCTATTGCTAACGTAAAAGCACTAGACCAATCTGTTGCATCTGGCGCGTCACCTACATTCGGTACTGCGAACATGACAGATGCATCAAATAAGAGATTTATGACAGATGCGCAAGAAACTAAACTAGACGGTGTTGACGCAGGTGCTCAAGTAAATAGAACTGCTTCTGCTACACTAACTTTAATTAAAACCGTTGATGGTACAACTTCAGGATTAGATGCTGACTTGTTAGACGGACAACATGGTTCATATTATGGTACAGCAAGTGCTGTATCCGCAAACTCTACTGCTATAGGTACACTTAGTAGTTTAAGTTCTGATATAGATGTTGATAGAACTAATTTAGTTGCCGCCATTAATGAATTACAGGGCGACATAAATCAAATTAACACGAGCGGCGCAACAGCAAACAATACCTTAATAGGTACACTGGCACAATTAAATACAAATACACAGAATAATATCGTTGCCGCAATAAATGAAAATCATACAGAGGTATCTGCTGCAACAACTAAGTTAAGTGGTATTGAGGCAGGTGCTAATGTTACGGATACCGCAAATGTATTCGCATCGCTTGTTGAAGGGGATGGTATAGATTTAGACTCAAGTTCTGGTACAATCAGTTCTGCCCTTGTAACCGCAACTTCTTCTGCACTAGGTCTTGTTAAAATTGGATATACTGAAAACGGTAAAAATTATCCTGTTGAATTATTAAACGGTCAGATGTTTGTTAATGTTCCTTGGGATGCAGACACAGACACAAACACACAAAATCAATACTCAACTTCAGTCGTATCATCGAGTGGTATAAAACTAAGATTAAGTGGAACAGGTCATAACGGGTCAACAACAGATGATGTAAAGTTTGTAGGTGCTGGTTCATCAACTGTTTCAAGAACAGATGCAAGTACAATAACAATAACATCAACAGATACTAATACTCAAAGAGCAATACATGATACTCCTGTTGATGGAGCAACTACTACATCAATCTCAAGTAATTGGGCATTCGATAATGTTAAAACACCAGTACCAAGTGGTGCTGTATTTACTGATACTAACACTAATACTCAATTATCTAATGAACAAGTACAAGATATAGTTGGTGCAATGTTGGGCGGTACTGAAACTGGAATTACAGTAACTTATCAAGATGGTACTGGAGATATTGATTTCGTAGTTACATCTCAAACCCAAAATGACTTTACAAATACTTTAAAAACAAAGTTAGATGGTATTGCGACAGGTGCTGAAGTAAATAGAACTGCTTCTGCTACACTAACTTTAA
>Ga0257114_1001382_pt1 | contig 17396 bp, 16 predicted proteins | sample SI112_10mmetaG_FD_190149 | JGI IMG/M metagenome (GOLD analysis project Ga0257114, IMG submission 190149) | Marine microbial communities from Saanich Inlet, British Columbia, Canada - SI112_10m | ecosystem: Environmental > Aquatic > Marine > Inlet | place: Canada: British Columbia | collected...
GAAACACCTACCACTAAACTCTTGATATCATAATTTGAGGAACTGACATAATCCTTAATCCAATTTACGATATATAATATAACTTTTTTATTATCCATGTATAGTGCCTTCAAGTATTAATGCCAATCATTGGTTAATATTTAAACTAGAATCATATATTATAGTCTATAATAGTAAAATAATACCATTCAAAATTAAAATATGCGTATAATTATAATAGTTTTAGTAATTTTTTTAGTGTATGTATTAGCTAGATCATTGCTAAGAAAAAAAATGAAAGTTGTTAAGAATACAGCTAATGAAATCAAGTTTTGCAAACACTGCAAGGTGTATGTTACCAGTGAAGACTATTGTGAGAATAATAATATAAATTATAAAAAATGTAAGAATTATAAGTGAGATTAAAATGAGAAGAATACCGCTACTAATGACATTGTCTATAATTATGTTTATAGGAATACTGTTAACAGTTATTTTACGATGAAAAAATGCAACTAATAATTATTTCTGGAAAGATAGGTGCTGGCAAATCAACATTAAGTAAGTGTTTCCAAAGAAAAGGCTATCATTATATTAATTCAGATATGTTTGCAAAAGAACTCATTGCTAGTAATGATAGCATTAAAAAAGAATTAAATAACCAATTTACAGATCTGAATAATGGGAATAATATTTCAGTGAATAAATTAAAACAGATATTCTTATCCTCAACTATAGCGAAAGATATAATTAATAAAATAGTTCATCCAGTTTTTTTCAAAAAAATTAACATGGTGATTGATCATTTTGGAAAAGATATTGTTCTAGAATTACCTCTAATTGAAACTATTAATAATATAAAATCTAAATTTAAAGTTATAACTATAGAGGCAAAGTTAAATATAAGAAAAGAAAGGTATTTGAATAGAAATAATAAAGATATTAAAGACTTCATGACATTTAATAGATATCAAAAGAGTAACTTATATTATAAAAATAACTCTGACTATGTAATATCAAACAATGATACTATAGAATTATTATATGCGAGATTTAATAAATTATATAACCAATTAAAAAAATGAATAGTTTATCAGATAACCAGGTATCAATATATGAAGAACCTGTACAAGAAAAAATTAGGAAATTTATTAAACTTGAGTCTTTATTAAATAAGATTAATTATTTCAAGGGCAAAGAGAATAAGACTGAAAATTATATATCTGTACTCGCATTAACAGAGCTATATGAGATTTTATCTAGGGGTGATATAAAATCTGAATTAATAAGGGAAATAGAGAATCAATATATATATTTTAAAAAAATTAAAGAGGCACCTGAGGCAAAGGTGGATGAGAATAAATTAAACTCTGTTTTAGAAAAGCAAAGTATGCTTCTGCAATTACTGCATGGGTTAGAATCAAATTATTTAGACTATTTAGAGCATGATATTCTATTTAAAACAATTCTAAAAAATAGTTTTACTCAACTACAACCAAGCTCTGTAGATTTCTGGTTATCAAGAGATATATTAATTAGGGAAACACAAATTGATTTGTGGCTAGAACCATTACAATTTATTAAACGCTCCATAGACTTTATCTTAGAAGTGATAAGAAAATCTGGTAGATTTGAAGATAAGATGGCAGAGAAAGGATTTTTCATAGAGAGGCATAATACACAAAGAAATATACTATTAATAAGAGTGACTCTCACATCTGATTTATACTACTACCCACAAATAAGTGTAGGTAAACAAAGGTTAACCATTATGTTTATGACTAAAGATGATAAAAATAATTTAGTTCCATATCAGGAAGATGTTACATTTATTCTAAGTACCTGCTCCCTATAAATCATAACCAGAAATCATCTATACCTGAAATCCCAAAACCACCATTAGATTTACATATTTTTAAATCATTTTTTTTTATACCACCTAATGCGAAAACTGGCATATTTGCATTGATAACAAGTCTCATAAAGTTTTCCCACCCATGTGTTTTATAATTATATTTAGATGTAATAACTGGAGACAATAATATAAAATCAAAATTATATTGATTAGCGATCAAAATATCATCTAAATTATGACATGATGCAGAATATGTTAGTCCTTTTTTTCTAATATATTGCTGCATCCTAATGTTATTTAAATCCTCAGATGTATAATGAATACCGTTATAATCTAAGTCTTTTAATTTTTCAGAATATTTTTTATCAATAACTAACGGGGTTTTAGTTATGTTACATAGATTAGATATACTTTTTGCAGCCAGAATATATTGGGAATAAGTATAATCAAATGACCGTAGTCTAATGAAAGAGTTATTATTCTTAAAATAGCTAACATTTTTTAGAAAGCTGGTATATTTTTGTGGTGTTATAAATAATAACTCTTTTAGAGTAATCCTATTTAAGACTCTAGATGTCGATTCAAGAAAGAGCTCGGAGGATCTAAAATAATCAATATACTTGAGATTTTGTTTTTCGTTAGATTTTATATTGCCATTAAAATCGATAATATCAAATATATGCAATCTCACAGAGAGTTCTCCATATAAATGAATTATATGACCATAATATTTAGTCTTTTTAATTTTGATGTCTAATTCTTCATAGCATTCACGGATTAGGCATTCCTCTGGGGTCTCATTATTTTCTACTTTGCCACCGGGAAACTCAAAATAGTTTAGGAATGGTTTTTTTAAACGCTGAGAGAATAAGTATCCATTATTATTTCTAATAATTGCTACTGAACATTCAATATCTATACTCATTGATTAAGTAGTATAGGCAGAATTAATATGTATATACTCATGAGATAAATCTGATGTTAAGACTGAATGACTGGCATTCCCAGAGTTAATAAAAAGATCAATTACTATATTTTTTTTCATCATAGATTTATTTAGTTTTTTCAAATCACATTTATCATACTGTATGCCATTTTTATAGACCATAATGTTATTGATTTTTAGGATAACTTTTTTATCAGTAAAATTAATATTATTAATAGATCCTAGTCTAGCTATAATTCTTCCCCAATTAGGGTCGGCTCCATACATTGCAGTTTTAATTAAGTTAGAATTAGCAAGGCTATAAGAAATTTTCTTCGCTTGATTTAAATTATATGCCTTATGAATATTCAACTTAATTATTTTTGTTGAACCCTCACCATCATCTATTATCATTGTTGATAAATCACAACATACTTTAATTAATTCGCTTTCTAGTACATTAAACATTTTTTTATCATTACTAAAATCAATATCTTTATTTTCTCCAGTGGTAATTAACATAACAGTGTCATTAGTTGACATATCACCATCTACAGAAATCATATTAAATGAAGAATTTACTGATTTTTTAAGAATTTTTGTTAATGCTGACTTTTTTAAATCTATATTAATAGATATAAAAGATAACATTGTTGCCATATTAGGTTCTATCATACCCGCACCCTTACATATAGCGTTTATCGTTATCTTAGTATTATGCAATAAAAATGACCTGCTGATATATTTACTAAATTTATCAGTTGTCATAATTGCTGTAGCAGCCTGTTTCCAAGTTGATTTAAATTTAAAGTTATGGGTATCTAAAGACTTTATAACTTTGTCAATGGGCAATTGTCTACCAATTATCCCTGTTGAAGATAAAAGTATATTTTCTTTCTTACATTTAAATTTTTTAGATAATATTTTCGTACATTTGACGGCATTATTCATACCTATTTTACCAGTGCAAGCATTTGCATTTCCAGAATTAACTAAAATATATTTTGGAGTACTTTTTGATATATGAGATTTTGATAAAATAACAGGTGCAGCGGCATATTTATTCTTCGTAGAAACAACTGCTATTTTTGAGAGACAAGGTAATTTAAAACAAACAGCGTCTTTTCTTTTATCTTTTATACCAATATTTAATACTTCAATTAAAACTTTTTCCATCATAACTTACCACAACACCTTTTATATTTTTTACCAGAACCACATGGGCATAAAGCATTCCTAGAGATATTAGAATTAGTATTATCTATATTAGATCTAGAAGCATTATCTTTTGATAGCTTGTCTGAGACATTTGGATTACTAATCTTTATTTTAGCTAAGATTTTAATAGTTTCAAGGTTATTAACAGATAACATTTCTTCAAACATTTCAAAGGATTCTCTTTTATATTCATTTTTAGGATTTTTTTGAGCATAGCTCCTTAGACCGATTCCTTGGCGCAAGTAATCCATAGCATTTAGATGATTTCTCCAATCTTCATCTATAACACTTAAAAATATATTTCTAATAAGCTCATTTTTGTCTTCTGTAGGTAAAATATCAAGATTAGACTGAATTTTTTTATTCAATATGCTGTGAATGTACTTCTTAAAAGTTTCTCTTGCTTGATGGTCACCATCTTTAATCACATTTGAGCTGTCAATATCAACTGAAAAATCATTTTTGAAAGATTCATTGATTTCATCAAAGTTCCATTGAGCTGGAGGCATATCTATAGGAATATAACTATTTAATAAATCATCACATGTAAAATTAAGAATATTATTGTAAATTAATTTTAAGTCATCTGAAGATAAAATATCATTACGCTGATTATAAATTACTTTTCTTTGCTCATTAGCAATATCATCATACTCCAGCAATGTCTTTCTTATATCAAAGTTATGTGCTTCAACTCTTTTCTGGGCATTCTCAATTGACTTAGATACCCATTTGTGTTCTATAGCTTCTCCATTTTGCATACCTAATTTTTTCATAATTTCTGTTACTTTGTCAGAGGCAAAAATTCTCATTAGATTATCTTCTAGTGATAAATAAAATCTAGATTCTCCAGGGTCTCCTTGTCTACCAGATCTACCTCTCAACTGATTATCTACTCGTCTAGATTCATGCCTTTCAGTTCCGATAATATATAATCCACCTATTTTTTTAACATCCTCTGGATTGTCTAACGCAGGGGTAGTTCCTTCATAATTTAAATCTTTACCTCCAAGAACAATATCTGTTCCACGGCCAGCCATGTTTGTTGCAATAGTTACGGAAGATAACTTACCTGCTTGAGATATTATCTCAGCTTCTTTTTGATGTTGTTTAGCATTAAGGACATTATGTTTAATCTTCTTTGATTTTAAAAGTTTTGAAATATATTCTGATGCCTCAATTGAAGTTGTTCCAACTAAAATTGGCTGCTTAGTTCTATGGATAGAAACGATATCTTTGATAATTGCATCATACTTTTCTTTGAAAGTAAGAAATACTAAATCTACATGATCTTTTCTAATCATTTTTCTATGAGGTGGTATCACAATAACTTCTAGATTATATATTTGCTGGAACTCTATTGATTCTGTATCAGCTGTACCAGTCATCCCAGATAATTTATCAAATAGTCTAAAATAGTTTTGAAAAGTAATAGAGGCATATGTTAAATTTTCGTTTTGTATTTTTACAGATTCTTTTGCCTCTACCGATTGATGAAGACCTTCAGACCATCTTCTTCCTGGCATTTTTCTTCCAGAAAATTCATCTATAATAACTATTTCATTATTTTCAACAACATAGTCAATATCTTTGTGATACATTAGATTAGCTTTTAAGCTTGCATCAACTAAATGCAATAGTTGTATATTTTTTGAATCATATAAAGTTTCTGTTTCCGCTAGTAAATTATTTTTTACAAAAGTGTCCTCTATTAATCCATGTCCATCTTCTGTTAAGGAAACAGATTTTTGTTTCTCATCTATCATAAAAAGATTATCATCTTTATTACTACTTATGATTGATTGTGTAACTTTGTTAATCTTCATATATAAGTTACTAGATTCCTTCGCAGAACCAGATATAACTAAGGGTGTTCTTGCTTCATCTATAAGAACCGAGTCAACTTCGTCAATAATTGCATAACTTAATTTACTTTGTACTTTTTGACTCATCTCATAAGTCATATTATCTCTCAAGTAATCAAAACCAAATTCATTATTAGTTCCATAAATAATATCGCACTCATATGCTTTTTTTCTCTCTTCTGGCATCAAACTACTTGTTATTGTTCCTACAGATAGTCCAAGATAATTAAAAATATTTCCCATCCATTCTGAATCCCTCAGAGCTAAATAGTCATTTACTGTAATAATAAATACTGGTTGTCCTGATAATGAATTAAGGTACGCAGGTAATGTTGAGACTAATGTTTTGCCTTCTCCTGTCTTCATTTCCGCTATTTTGCCATTATGTAAAGCTATGCCACCCATGAGCTGTTCATTAAAATGTCTCAAGCCTAGTGTTCTAATAGATGCTTCCCTCGTTAGAGCAAATGCTTCTGGTAAAATATGATCAAGATTTTCACTTTCCTTATACTTTTGTCTTAATAAGGTAGTTTCGGCCTTGAAATCTGATTGAGTAAATTTTTGATATTTATTCTCTAATTCATTAATCTTTTTGACAAGAGGTCCATATTCTTTAAGAATACGACCATTTCTGCTACCAAATATTTTTTTAATTAGAGTTGATATCATAATACTTATATAAATTTGCATGTAATGAGTTTATTATCGTACAATCTGTATAATAGATTATGAAAAAAATATCGTCATTCATACCTGTGCATCTTATCAATAAGAATGATTTAATCAAAGACTTAACTTGCTATATTTATGATGTTTTTCCAAAGAATGTTCTCGATAATATAGAGGTTAGTTCGGTTAAGGAAGATGTACTAATAATAGCATGCAAGAATAGCTCTATAGCAACATTAATGAGATTTGAAAAACAGCAATATATTGATTTATTGAGAGATAATTCATTCTGTGAAATTAATGATATTAGAGTAACTATTAGTGATTAAAACTAAACAATATGTGGCTCTGGCGTGCTATAAAAGATTGGAGATTTCTCATTATCCTCTATAGTAACTTCTTCCCATGCATCTTGATTATTAACCAATTCTCTCAGTAGAAGATTATTCAAATGGTGACCAGACTTATAAGCAGAAAAAGATCCTATTAAGCCATGTCCTAATAAATATAAATCACCTATTGCGTCTAATATTTTATGCTTAACAAACTCATCCTGGAAACGGACACCTTCTTCATTTACGACTTTATAATCATCAATCACTATAGCATTATTAACACTGCCACCTAATGCTAAATTATTTTTGCGCAGTAATTCAATATCTTTAGAAAAACCGAATGTTCTCGCGCGACTAACTTGGCTTAAATAAGATACCGATGAAAAGTCTATTTCAGATGACTGTGAGCTTTCACTAAAAGCAGGATGATTAAAATCTATCGTAAAAGCTACCTTAAAACCTTCGAATGGTTCAATTTTTGCCCATTTTTCATCTTGTCTAACCTCAATCGCTTTCTTTATCTTTATAAACTTCTTAGTATCACCCTGCTCTTGAATACCGGCTGATTGAATCATAAACACAAATGGTCTCGCACTACCATCCATTATTGGTACTTCTGGTCCATCAAGCTTTATAAGCGCATTATCGATACCAAGTCCTGCTAATGCAGAAAGCAAATGCTCTACGGTTGAAATCTTTGCAGAATTATTTGATAAAGTTGTAGATAATCTTGTATCATGGACATTTTCTAAAGATGCATTTATCGGATCTGACTTGATATCTGTCCTTAAAAACACAATCCCAGAATTTACAGGAGCTGGGTTTAATGATAAAGATATTTTCTTACCAGTATGGAGACCAACGCCTGAAGCCTTTATTTTACTAGATAATGTTCTTTGTTTAAGCATATGCACTAATTTTAAATGAATGTTCAGTAATATCAAGCCTTTGGGAGGTTTTTTTATAATTTAACTGATTCTTATCTAGTGTAAGACAAATTTTTAAACTTAAAGTTCTCTTTGAAAGTAAATGGAAAATTTCTTCCAGATTGTATTAATATATTTTATGACTGGATTATCAGATTTTTGTCTATGAGGCATATCACTGAGTTTCTCATCTTTATATAATAATAAACCAACAGCAGTTGAATATCTTGTTTGCCCGCTTAAATTCTGTATACCAATTATATCTTTAGGACTACCAATCCTGGTTGGCATCAGTAATTTATTTTCAGCATATGTGTCTAATCCATTCAACTTGCAGCCACCACCAGTGAAAACAATGCCTGCTCTAATTTTTGATGCCCATCCACTATCATTAATTTCTTTCTCAATTTGATGGAATATTTCATCAATTCTACATGTAACTATATGTGTAAGACTTGGCTTGCTGATCTCTGAATCTGGCTTATCAGAAATCGAAGGGACTGATATATTGATTTGAGCATCATTTGGCTCATTAATTAAACTACCATACTTCTTTTTTATATCTTCAGCTGCCTCTAATGAAGTACGTAACCCTATACGAATATCATTTGTTACTAATTGTCCAGCTTGGGGTATTACTGCTGTATGTTTGATATCACCATCTGTGAATATTGCTATATCTGTAGTACCTCCACCTATGTCAACAAGACATACCCCTAATGACTTTTCCTCATCTGTTAAGACAGAATAACTAGAGGCTACTGGTTGTAATACAAATTCATCAACCTCTAAAAAGCTATTTTCTATACATTTTGTTAAATTCTTCTTTGCAGTAGTTGAGCAAGTAATAACATGAACATTTGCCTCTAGCCTTTTCCCAGCCATCCCAATCGGCTCTTTGATGCCCATTTGACCATCTATAGTAAAATACTGTGGAATTCTGTGAAGAATTTCTTGGTCAGGAGGAATACTAATATCACTTGCGCTTGCAATAACCTTATCTTTATCTTCTTGAGTAACCTCTTCATTTAAAACATTGATTGCTGCATTTCCATTATAACTCTGAATATGATTCCCAGCAATCCCGGTAATAACTTTAGTAAATTTACAATTAGTCATGGTCCTGGCTTGATCTTTAGCTTTTCGAATGCTCTTAACAGTAGCATCGATTTCTGATATCACGCCTTTATTTAGACCACTGCATGATTCTTGACCAACACCGACTAATCTTAATTCTCCATCTTCATCATAGTCAGCGACTAAACATAAAACTTTGGTAGTGCCAATATCGAGTGCAACAATGAATTCATCTTTGATTGTATTAGTAGACATGCCTTATAATATCATTATTTACTGTACAGCAAAACCTGTAGGGTATCTTAAATCAATATTCTTTCTTATTTTTATAGGGTCCTGAGTTAGAATGAATTGGTCATATACTGATATAAATTCATTTAGCTTTAAATCAAAATTATTATGACGTACAGAGAACCTATATTGAGGAGTCAGTATAACCATCATATCATTATTTTTTGATAATTCGATAACGTCTATATTAATTACAGAGAATAATCTTTGAACACTAAGATATAAATTATACATAGCTTCCTGAGTATCATTGTTACTAGTTATTTTTAGAATATTTTTTATAGGAAATTCTGTTGGCGATATAGAAACACCCTTATCATCTACATAAAAAGAGTTATTCCATAAATATAATGGTTTAAATTCAGATATCTTAGCTATGATTATGTCTGGGGGATCAAGTATAATCTGAGCATTTTTTATCCAAATATCCTCTTCTATTAAATTTTTTATCTCTCGAAGATTGATTTCATATAGCTCATGAGAAATATAGGATTTCAAAATGTTATCAACATTAGTTTCATTACTATATGTGAATGTACCTTCTTTATAGACATGTTTTATAGGATTAGTGCCAAAAAATATTGAATAATTATATATACCAATTGAAATTATCAAAAATAAACTTATTGAAAATATGTTTTTCATATTAGTTTTTTAAAAGCAATAAAAGTAGTTCGTAATAAGATATACCATTTTTTTTAGCAGACTTAGGAACTAAGCTGTGACTTGTCATGCCTGGTATAGAGTTTATTTCAATTAGATTAATAGAATATTTGTCATTCATAAAGAAATCAACGCGACCCCAATCAGAACAACCTAGGCTATTAAATGCTTTCATACAGGTTAGATTTATCTTATGGAGTATTTTATTAGGTAAATCAGGAAAAGAAAATATCGTATCTTTGTCTATATATTTTGCCTTATAGTTATAAAACTCTCTTTTTGTTTCTATTTTGATAATCGGAAAGACATGGCCATTAATAATTGGAGCAGTGTACTCTGCAGCATTAATAAATTCCTCTATGAAATAATTTTTAGAATCTATATTTTTTAATAAAAGTTTATCTAAAATCTCAGAAGATTTATGTAGTCTAAAATCATCAATATTAAATATTTTAATACCTACGCTAGATCCAGACTCTACTGGTTTTAATATAAATTTATCATTCGATATTTTTTCAATATCACTCAATGTTATATCATTAGATAACGGTAAATATCGAGGAGTGTCTAAATTATTTCTTATCCAAACTTCTTTTGTAAGGACTTTATTGAAAGATATGCTTGATGATTTAGCATTGGAACCTATATACTTTACGCCTAATCTATCTAAATAGTCCTGCACATGCCCATCTTCACCACCAATACCATGAATTAAATTTAAGACAATATCAATTCTTTTGTATTTGATAAAATCTTTGAGAATATCAATATCATCTTTTTTATAATCAAAAAGGAAGGCATTTATATTGTTACCCTTAAGAGATTTATAAGCTGTTTTGCCACTATCTAAAGATACTTCTCTCTCGTCTGACCAACCACCACATAATATCCCAACATTTTTATCATTTAAATTACTCATGTGAGCCTCTATATATACAAATCTCTTTATGGAGAACTATGTTATATTTTTTTTTAACTAATTTAGAAACATGATTTATTAATGCAATTAAATCACTACAGGTACCACTACCATCATTAATAAAATAATTACAGTGCTTCATTGATATATAGATGCCACCAATTTTCCTCTCACTAATATTAAGTGAATCAATTAATGAGCTTGCTGAAATCTTTTTCGAAGGATTTTTAAAAATACATCCAGAAGACCATTTTCCTATTGGTTGAGTATTATTCCTGTGTTTAGTATATTTAAGAAGTAGTTTTTTATCAAAATTTTTTTTCTTATCAATATTTAAGAGAACTTCTAAAAATAATAAGACATTCTTTTTATCTACAAATCTATAGGAAGATTTAATATTTTTACTACTAATAATCTCTATATTACCTTTTTTATTAATAATAGTAACGGATTTCACACAATCCCAAATAGATTGATTAAATGAGCCCGCATTCATAGCCAATGCTCCACCAATAGTTCCGGGGATTCCATGAAGAAACTCAAACCCAGGTATAGATTTTCTGTAACATAGTTTTGCTAATCTAGCACAAGATATACCAGAAGAAACAGAGATGGTATTTTTATTAATGACAGATATGCTGCTTTTTTTAAATTTATTCAGGGAAATTAAATCATGTTTATACCCAGCGTCAGAAAACGCAATATTAGAACCTTTCCCAATTATAATTGTTCTTGAATCTATTAATGTACTTTTCAATGAAGACACGTCTTCTATGGATTCAGGAAAATATATATTTCCTGATTGTCCTCCTATATATATAGTCGTATATTTTTTTAAAGATATATTTTTTTGTACTATCATCGCTTACTTAGTTAATTTTAATGAATCTTTTATTATTATACTTGTGCTGTCTAATGGAAATATGTCTTGTATGTTTCTCGACAACATATACAATCGCTTCTGATCATTTAATAGAATATTCATGCTATTTACAAAATTCTCTATAAACTCAACATTTTCCTCAAGGATGATAGCAGCTGAATTTTTTGCTAAATAGCTGGCATTAAAGAATTGATGGTTATCTGTTGCATAAGGAAATGGGACTAATAATACTGCCCTACCAATTTTTGCCAGTTCAGAAATAGTTGTAGAACCAGCTCTGCATATCACAAGGTCTGCCCAATCATATAGTTCTTCCATGGAATCTGAATATGACATGACCTCTGCATCTATTGAATATTTTTTATATTTATCAATGACTGAATCGGCATGACTAGGTCCACTAATATGTTTAATAGATATATTATCAATATGGAAGTGAGAAAAAGCAAAAGGCATTGTATTGTTTAAAAATGTTGCGCCTTGACTACCACCCATTACTAAAATATTTATACAAGCCTTATTTTCAATATATTTTTCTTCTGGCTTAGTAACTTCATTAAACGATGCTCTTACAAGATTACCTGTATGTATAATTTTGTTATGGTTTTTTTTAAAGCTTAATGGAAAAGTCTCATATATACGCTTGGCAAAAAAATAGTTAATCCTATTGGCAGTACCAGCAATAGCATTTTGTTCATGAACTATCACCGGCACTGATAGTAAAAAAGATGCTAATGAGGGACTGACACTAACATACCCGCCAAATCCTATTGTCAATGAAGGTCTATATTTTTTAATTAATATAAAAGATTCATATAGGGATTTAATAAAATTAAATAAGCCTATAATTTTACGGGATGTTGACTTACCGCGTATTCCTTGTGAGCTTAGATGCTCGATAGTAATTGATGTGTTATCTATTACTTTATTTTCTAACCCATTTTTAGTGCCTATCCATACTACTTTATAGCCTAAGTCAATATATTCTTGAGCTATAGTAAAAGCTGGATATACATGGCCGCCAGTTCCACTAGCAAGAATAGCAATTGTTTTCATATGATATTAATACCCTCTTTTAACAGCATGACTAATTTTTTGACGGTTTTCAATTTGTATTCTAATCAATAGGCCAATAAAAATAAACATCATTAAAAGATTCGTCCCCCCATAACTGATTAATGGCAATCCCATTCCCTTTGTTGGTGCTAGACCTGTATTTACCATAATATGTATTAAAGCTTGATAAGTAATAAAAAACCCCAATGTGAAACTTAAATTAGCAGCAAATTTAAGATTATTATCACTAGATCTGTTAGCAAGTTTCACTATTCTAAAAAATATGATGCTAAATAGTATAAGCACGATTAAACAGAAAAATAGTCCGAGTTCTTCAGCTATTAAAGCAAAAATAAAGTCATTATAAGATTCAGGTAAATATCTTAGCTTCTGTACACTAGACCCCAGACCTAGGCCAAAAACTCCACCTTTACCGAATGCCAAAAGAGAGGCGATAAGTTGATAACCACTACCTGATTGGTCGTCCCAGGGGTTCATAAAAGACACAACTCTTTTTAGTCTATATGGTTGATATAGTATTAATGGAATTGCAGTAAGTACCACTACTGATAAGTATGGTAAAAGTAATTTTAAACGGAGCCCTGCTACTAGCATCAAGGAGAAGAATGTAAAAACTAAAAGAGCGGTGCTACCAAAATCTCTTTGAGAGAGAATAATTAATGATAATAAAACAACCATGAGGAAACACTTATTGAAACTTTTGTTTACATCATGCTTGACAATAAACCCAGCAATCCAAAACATTATGAATAATCTAGAAATTTCAGAAACTTGTATAGTGATAAAACCCAAATCAAGCCACCTTTTCGCACCATTTATTTCTTTACCTAAACCAGGAATGAAGATTATTAATGAAATAATAAAAGATAATAGTAGAAAATATTTACCATAATCATAATAAAGACTTATTTTTATTTTAGATATTATTATTGAGAGTATTATCCCCATTAACAAGTATATTAAATGTTTACTAATAAAATAATATGCATTTGATTTTACTTCTAATGCATAATCAAGCGTGGCTGAAGTTATCATAATTAAGCCTATAGAAAGCAAGGCAACAAAACAAATAATCATGGTATGATCTATACCTTGGCTCTCGCTAATTAATATGTTTTTTTTAATGAAATCACTTAACAACATCTTGAACTGCAGAGACGAATGCAGCCCCCCTTTTTTCATAATTTTCAAACATATCAAAGCTTGGACTGGCTGGTGATAGTAAAATATTATCATTTTCTTTAGAGTGAGATTGAGATATCTTAACCGCTGACTCAATACTTTCAGCATCAATCATTTTTATATTAGTTTTTAATTGTGCTTTTATATATTCCTTATTTTCACCTATGAATACGAGAAGTTTAACTTTATTATTTATCAATGAGCTTAATGAGCCATATTGCATATCTTTCCTTGACCCGCCGAGTATCAATATAATATTTTCATTTAGATATTCCAAGGCAGCTTTAGTTGAGGCACAATTTGTAGACTTAGAATCATTATACCAATTTATTTTATCAGGAGTATCTATTAGTTCTATTCTATGAGGCAAATAGCTATAATTATCTAAAGACCTAAATGCACTATCAATATCCACCTTTATTATATCTAATACTGATATTACACATAATATATTGTTAAGATTATGCTTACCTTTATTTTTAAGTTTCATTTTTTTGTAAAATATATTGAAACCATCATAGGTGATACTCTTAACAGTATTATTTCTAATAATAACTTCACCACTACTAGATAACCCATAACTCTTGAGATCATGGATGTTATCTAATAAATATATAGTTGAATCTGCAGCCAATTTAAAACGGCTATCGTTATATATTCTTGACTTTATCATTACATAATTAGCTATACTATTATGACGTTCCATATGATCATAATCAATATTGGTAATAATACTAATGTATGACTGTAAGTCTGACATATACTCAAGTTGATAACTGGATAACTCGAGTATTATATAGTCATATGATTCATTTATTATAGATAATGGGGGTACTCCATTATTTCCGCATGCGATAGGTTTATAACCAATTTCTAATAATGCATGCTCCAGCATTGATACTACTGTTGTTTTACCATTAGTCCCGGTAACAGATATTATTTTACCTTTATAATATCTCTTAAAAATATCTATATCAGTTATAATTTTGATTTCTAAACGATTTATCTCGGAGAATATTTTATGTTTCTTATCAAGACCAGGGCTAATTATTACTTCATCGACATCACGTAATATATTATCATCATATTTTTCAAAGAATAGATTCTTATTATTTATATTTTTAAAATTATAATTATCAAAGTGATTTTTATTTCTTGTATCAAATATCTTATAAGGTATATTTTTTTCATTAAAAAATTCTATACATGACATACCTGTAATACCTATTCCTAGTATTAGTTTTTTCTTTAACATCTTATCTAATTTTTAGTGATGCTAGTGCTATAAGAACTAGGATAAAAGTTACGATCCAAAATCGGACAATAATTTTTGGTTCAGGCCAACCTTTGAGTTCAAAATGATGATGTATAGGAGACATTTTAAAAACCCTTTTTTTAAATAACTTATACGATGTCACTTGAATCATCACAGATAAAGCCTCGAGAACAAAGACTCCACCCATAATTGCATATATAATCTCTAATCTTAATAATATTGCAATTGTTGCTAGTACGGCGCCTAATGATAAAGATCCAACATCACCCATAAAGATTTCTGCAGGATATGAATTGTACCAAAGAAAACCAAGCCCTGCTCCAACTATTGCACTTGAAAATATTGCAATTTCAGATACACCAGGTAGATAAGGTATGAGCAGATAATTAGAGATATTAAAATTACCTTCAACATATGCGAATAATACGAATGCTGCTGCAATTAATATACAAGGCAATATAGCGAGCCCATCTAGCCCATCTGTCAAGTTTACAGCATTACTTGACCCAATAATAACTATAATAGACCATGGTATAAAAAACACGCCTAGATATAAAGCAAAGTTCTTTAAAAAAGGTAGCATTAATTCTAATTCAATTGTATTAGCAGATGTACTGAATATATAGTACGCAACTAAACCAGAAATAATTATTTGGAGTAACAGCTTCTTCTTGCCACTGATGCCAGCACTTGATGAATGAATAAATTTCTGATAATCATCATAAAACCCAATCATCCCAAATGAAACCAATACAAATGATAATATCCATATATTCTTATTAAAAATATCTGACCATAGGAGAGAACTTAAGATTACAGATAATATTATTATGATACCGCCCATAGATGGTGTTTTAGACTTACTCAGTATATGTGACTTAGGGCCGTCAGGTCTTATGCTTTGGTATAACTCTTTACTATTAAGATGATTTATTATGAGAGGTCCAAGTATCAATGACATCACTAAAGCTGTTAACGCAGATAATATTATTCTCAATGTGAGGTAACGAAAAACACCAAAACCAGAATTAAATTCAGTCAAATAATCAAATAAATAATAAAACATAAATAAGTATTAGTGCTCTCCTTTAAGTAATGCTTCCACAATAACCTCAAATCTCATGAAACGAGATGCTTTGACTAAGATATTAACATTATCACTAAGCTGTGGCTTGATAAAATTAACCAGCTTATCAATTGATTTAAAGCTATAAGAATTATCACCAAATTCATTTAGCATAGCATCGGAGTGCCTGCCTATAACAAATAGTTTTTTAATACCCATATCATACGCATATCTAACAACCTGTTTATGATATAGTTCAGAATCCTCTCCTAATTCACCCATTTCTCCCATAATCAGCCATGAATTATTTCCCAACCTTTTTAGTGAATTAATTGCAGATATAAACGATTGTGGATTTGCATTATAAGTACTATCAATAATTTTCGATCCATTTAACCCATTTTTGATGGAGAACCTACCGTCTATATCTCTAATATTATCCAATCCAACAATAACATTCGATGCTCTCGCTCCAGCCATATACGATAGTGCAATTGAAAAGAGAATATTTTTAAGAGTATGTGATTCACTATCACTAATTTGTAAATTCTCTATACTATCATAAGGTGTTTTGATACATATCTTATTATCATTTATATTAGTAATACAGTAGTCAGCAGGGTGATTAATGGATACTGTTATAATATTATTTTTTTTAGATTTCAGTACCCACCGTTTAAAATTATCTTCATCAGAATCTAGAACTACAGTTTTTAAGTATCCCTTATATGATAATATTTCTTCTTTAGTCTTAACTATATTCTCTAAATTTTTAAAACTGTCTATATGTGCTGGGGAAACATTTAGTAAAGCAACAATACTAGGGTTTGCTATTTTAACTAATTCAGAAATATCTCCAACCTTGCTAGCTCCCATCTCTAATACAAGAGCTTTATCGTCTTCATCTGCACTCAATATCGATAGAGGTAGGCCTATTTGATTATTGAAATTTTTATATGTACTAGATGTCTTCATGCATGTTGCAAGTATTGCCGTTGTCATGTTAGTGACAGTTGTTTTTCCATTCGTACCTGTAATACCTATTGTAATAGGATTAATCTTTTTGATATAGAATTTAGCAATATTTTTTAAAGCAGTCATGGTGTCTCCCACGCTGATATAAGGAAGAGTATTTAGTTTTTTTTCAGAGATTATAAGCGATGCCCCATTTTTTATTGCATCATTAGCAA
>Ga0257114_1001383_pt1 | contig 17386 bp, 16 predicted proteins | sample SI112_10mmetaG_FD_190149 | JGI IMG/M metagenome (GOLD analysis project Ga0257114, IMG submission 190149) | Marine microbial communities from Saanich Inlet, British Columbia, Canada - SI112_10m | ecosystem: Environmental > Aquatic > Marine > Inlet | place: Canada: British Columbia | collected...
TGATCTTATATTATTTTATAATTATTTTATAATTAACATATGATCTTATATTATTTTATAATTATTTTATAATTAACATATGATCTTATATTATTTTATAATTATTTTATAATTATTTATAAAAATAATAGTAATTACTAATATATAATTTTATTTATTATAAATCTTAAATTATAATATAATAATGTTTTTTTATAATTTGGTAAATTATTAAAAATAAATACACGACATAAATTACTATTTAATGGAGTTAATATTAATTTAATATCTTTTAAAGAATCTGAATTTAAATTAATATCAACAGTATTTGAATGTATTTTTGATACTTTGTAATTTGTTGTATTATTTAATTGGATTAATTTATTTATTGCAACATCTAATCCAATATTTATATCATCAATAAATAAATTATTAAACTTAGATAAATCAGGATAAATATCTTTTATTGGATAACTACAAGAATTATTAATAAATAAACATCTATCATATGTAATTAAATTAGATTTAATATCTATATTTATAATTTTATTTAATGAATAACATCTATCATATTCAATTAAATTTGTTTTAATATCTATATTCGTAATTTTCTTTAAAGGATAATATGTATTTGAATATAATAAACTAGCAGATATTAAAGAACGAATTAACATTATTTATTATAAATTCGTATTTATTTATTATTATTATATTTTGGTTTATATCATATTTTATTTATTTGTAATAGGTATTTCAACATATTCATTATATTGAAACTTTGGCATTATAGATCCTATATCCGTATCTATTGATTCTTTTATAGTTGTATATTTATCACTCTCATATTCTCTATAATTTTGTTGCCTACCTAATGTTGTACATACAGGTGGATTATGTTCATTTAAAGTTCTAAATGGCATACTATGAGATATTGGATTATATACTTTCTTTTTACGTATTGATACATAACATTTATCAGATTTTGCATTTTCAGCCAATCTAAGACGTTCCGCTTCTTCTTTAGCTCTTTTAGCATCTTCACGATCTTTGTTTGCTTGTAATTTTTGTCCATTAAATAATTGTGTAAATATACTTGAAGTTCCATTTTTTAAATCCTCTTGTTTAATAGCATTCGCTTGATTATGTAATTCTAATAATATAAAGTGTTTATAAAATATTTCACGTAAAACATATTTATTCATTACAACTGTTTCAAGCACTTCAATTTCAAAAGGTTTGTATTTTTCAGAAGATAAACAAGCAATATATATATACATATCAAATTGAAAATGTATTAATAATGATCTTAAATATGGTAACATATTTGTATATGGTTCTTCATTATGATAATTGAAATATAATTGTCTTAATATTTGAAATAACATTCGTTCATAAGTTTTAAATTCTAATTCATATTCAACTGCATTTAACTGCGTTTCCTTCATATATTCATATTCAAGACTATTATACAATATTGTTATCATAAATGTTTCATCTACTTCTTGTGTTAATAATTTATAACGATATATTTTAATTTCTTTTCCAGTTGGTGGTCTTCCTAAAATATGTCTATAATGTTTTATTATTATATGATCATAAATATTATGTATATCTTCATCATCTATTGGCATATAATATGTCAAATATGCATCTCTTATAGGTGTCTCTATTGATTCCGATTCAATATACGTTGAACTTCGTGGAATTATATCACGATCAAAATCATATTGTTTTTCAGTATATTTTTCTATTCCATAATGATATGTGATTATATAAACAATTAATATTACTAATATTATTAAGAGTATTCTATACATTCTATTTAATCAATAGTAATAAAATTATGAATACTACCGATACAATTATAATTGGTGAAGGTTTTTTTGGTTTATTTGTAGGAATTAAAATTGCTGAAAAAGGATATAATGTTAAAATATTTGAAATGAATGCTAAACCATTATTTATAACTAATTTAAGATTAATATTTCCAGAACAATATACATATATCAAAAGATTTTTAAATAAATTAAATATATCTTATACCATTATACATAATAACAATACAACGATTGCATCTATTATTTCAAATTTAGATAAAATGCCCACATCCCTACAAAAAGATACTTTATTCAAAGATACTTGTAATAATATTTTAAATAAATATAATATTAATTTACTTAAAAACGAAATATATGAAATTGATTTTTTATTTAATATTGATACAGAAAGTGCTATTCAATTAATTAAGAAAAATTATATTAATATTCAACAATATATTAAAGTTACGGAATCGAGTTTAAGCATCTTAAAAAAAATGCGTGAATATTTTAAAAGCTTAAATGGACAAATACATTATAATAATAGAGTTTTTTCATTAAATATTAATAGTTCAAATCAATTCATTTGTAATATTAATAATCGTAATTGGTATTCAAATATTTTAATATCTACAATTAATATTGAAAATCTATTATTAATTTCTGATTGGAATGATCATATTAAAAATTATTTAATTAATATAATCAATCTAAAAAATAAAAAAGTTTATAAATTAATTTTAAATAAATGTCGCATTTCTATACCAATTAAATATAAAACAGGTATTAAAAAATTCAATTTTAATATTCGCAAATCACCTAATATATTAGGTAATGATTCCCATTTTTATGTATGTAATGAAGACTTTAGTAATACACCTTATTGGATTAATGGAACTATTGATATTGTTAATGAAATTACTAAATATATTTAATTAACTAATATTTTCACTTAATTTCATATTTCTATAAGCAATCATTACTTCATCTTGATTCTTTATTGGTAAATTATTATATTTATAACTTACAAATCTTTCACGATTACTTGTTCCACGATGAGATAAAGTTTTTAAAGGTAAAAGATCAGGTAATTCTTTTGTTTCTATTATTTTATCATCTACACTTAAATAAATTGTTGGAGGAACTTTATCTCTTCCATTTGGCATATAAAAACTATTCGGATAATCAAATGTTGCACCATAACTATCACTTGTTATATGTTTAATATTTGGTGTATTATCAAATGCTATATCATAACAAGGGAATGGTAATCCACTACCGGAATAATTACTCATTCTATCTATTGGATTTGCAGCTAATAATTTAGCTTTACTAAAAGGTTGTGTAATTTTACCAGTTATAACAACTTTATTACCTTTTAACTGAATATTCATTTTATATTATATATAATATATTTTTAATAATTACGTCCATCACCTAATCCTTTTGAATTTACTTCATTACGCGAACACGAAACTGCATTACAAGATACTACATATCGTTCAGGATGAACAATATCTTTATTTACTATATTACTACAAGGAACACAATCTGCTACATCACGTAAAGAATTCTTTCTTTGTCTTTCCATTTCTTTTTCAGCATTTTGTTGTAAATACATTCGAATATTGTAAGAACTTACTTGTTTATTGCTATTTGTTAAAATACTATTTAATTCTTCATTAACCGCACATCTAGGTTTATAATCTGTTGTTACTCTACCATCTGCCATCCACATAGGACACGATTTAGTTTCAAGTGGTTTAGAACATCCTTTATTACAACTCATTGTTTATTTATTTCATTATATATTTTTTATAAATATATAAATACAATTATCTTGTGATACATCTTGTAATATATTAAAATCAGTATATAAATCTTCTGTATCAAAATTACTTAAAGCAGAATCTAACAGTGTATTTCCTGATTCTAAATTCTTTAATTGTTTATAAAAATCTGTATTATAATCTATATATTTCTTACATATATTATATGGATTTTTTTCATCTTTTCCAAGTGAAACATCTTTAATATAAAACATTTTATCTTGAGTTAAATCATTATAACTATTTACATCTAATACATCCAAATATTTATTTATTTCTTTTTTATCTTTTTCATATGCACAACTCTTTTTGTGATAATTACAACCCTTATAATTACAATGTTTTGTTAAATATACTTTCTTTTTTACACAAATATCATTCTTATGACGATACAAATATTCATCATCTCTATAATCTGATATTATTTGATTCTTACATTCAGTATAATCACCTTTTGCATTATCTAATAATTTATTTTTTAATTCACTTTTTACCATATCTAATGATATTATTTCATCTTCAATACAATTTGTATCTTTAATATCTCTGTTTTCATCAGAATCTAAAATTATTATATTATTATCATTTGTAAAATCTATTGATTCAAAACCTAATTGATTTATATTAAAACATTTTAAATTATTATTTTTTATTTCATATTTACCATCACAAAAATGATTCTTAAATATATAAAAATTCACTTTACGCGTAATAGGACTAAATTTTAATGTATTTATATCTAATGTAAAAAAATATTTTATAAATTGATTACCATCTTCATATGGTTCTATTGTTTTTGTTTTTTTATTATATTTAACAATTCTTATATTATTTATATTAACAACGGAAGGTTTTTCCAGTTGTTCTATATTTATATCAACATTATTACATTCTATTTTTAATAAAATTATACTTTCATCAACATCATCTGAAGATGTTTTTATTTGATCTATTTTATCACATATCTCTGTAGTTTTATTTTCCATTCTATTAAATAAAACTTTATTTTTATTTAATGTTGATCTATCAGGTTGTATATTTTTATCAAATATTCTTATGTCATTATTATTAAAATAACAATAAGACCAATCTGAATTAGATTCATCTAATTCATTTAAAATCAATTTTTTATCTAAATATTGTGTTCTATTTAATTTATCTAAATCTATTTTATTTGTTTTTATTAAAGAATTATTATTTAATTTATCATTATAAGTTTCTTTTATTAATTCTTTATTTTCAAATGATTCTTCATTAAAATATTTATATAATAATTGTAATTCTCCATATTCATAATATTTTTCATTATTAATTTGTTGATGTTTATAAATTATACAATCTTGAAAATATTCTTTTTTATTACAATCATATAACATTAAACATATTAATAATAAAATCAAAAATATTAATATTATTCTATTATCTATCATTCTATAAAACTCTTTGTTTATGTATAAGGTAATTTATTAATAAAAGATACTGTTTTCATACATTGATCATTATAAAAAATATTAGTATTATGTGCATCTGTTATTTCATTATTATATATATCTAATTTACATACTTTATTATAATCCTTAGTATCACAATATTTCGCACTATTATTTATATCACATAATTCATCTAATTTATTTTTTAATTCTACATTTGTTAATTTATAATACATTTTCTTCTGTTTATCATCATCTTTTAAGTTATTATCAATTAAATGATATTTTCTATAATCGTTTTCATTTACTTTTAATTCTCCAAATTCTATCTTATGTTTTTCTTTAAATTCTTTTAACATTTCTTTATAATACTCTTGGGTTTCTTTTAATTCTTCTAAATTTTCTATTAATTCTTCCAATTCATAAGACACTAATTGTTCATTTAAATTATTAAATTTATTAGTTCTTTCTATTATCTTTTGTTCTTTTTTTATTTCTAATTCTTCTATCTCTCTCTCTAATATTAATATCTCTTTATTTAAATTACGTAATTCATTTATAATAATAGATAATTCTAATTTTATTTCAGTTAATCTCATATCATTTTGCGTAATATTTAAATTTAATTCTTCTATTTTTTTCTCTAAATCCGTTTTTTCTTTTTGTTTTTGAGTTCTTTCTACAGTTAAATCGGTTGTATCTAAAGATTTATATTTATTATCCAATTTTACTAATTTACTAATAATATTATTTTCTATTTTTATTGGATTTTCTAAAACTAATAAATATTCTAACCATATATCATTTGATGATACATTCTTAATTTCTTGTTTTTCTCTTTCAATATTTGTTCGTTCTTCTTTTTGTTTAGTTATTGTATTATTTAAAATTGTTATATTATTTTTTAAAGCAATAATACTAGTTTCAGTAGTTTTTAATAATTTTTTATAATCTAATTGTTCTAATATTATTATGTTTTTTTCAGTTTCTAAATCTGTTTTTATTTTATTTTTATTTTGACGAATTGTCATTTTATCTAATTTTTTTGTTGTTTTAATATTAATATCTCCTTGTAATTTTTTAACTTTTTCATTTAATATTTTATATTCGTCAATAGTATCAATAATACGTTGTAAATTATTTATAATTAAGTTTTTATTTAATTCTTTTGTAATTTTAATTTTCTTAGATGTAAATAGTTCTATATTAGTCGTATTAAAATGTAAAATAGCTAATATAACTAAAAGAAATATCAATATTAACAATTCCGATTTAAACATATTTATATATAAAAAATATAAATGTCTCTTGATGATATACAATTTTTAAAAACACATAGTTTCAAACAACATTATACATTTATTATAGATTCTAAAGATCGTGATTATATTAATAATCCACATCCAAATAATTATACTATTAATTTTACTGAACCTTTCAAAAATGTTTTTGGTTTAGAAGTTATTGATGCTTCCGTTCCTCGCACTATGTATAATGTTGATATTAATAATAATACACTTCTCTATTATGTAGAAAATGTAGAAACTGATATTACTAATGTTGAATTATTAAATTATACTAAAATTGAAATTGATATTGGTGATTTCTCATTACCACAATTAATACAATTAATAAATAAAAAATTAATAGATCTTAAAATAGAAAGTTTAAGTACCCCACCAGATGTTAAAAATAAAATAGCTTTTACATCATCAAAACCTTTTGTATTAGATATGAATAATTCAACATTACGTAATACTTTAGGTTTTAATCTTTCACAAAATGTTAATAATGGATTCTTTACTAAAATTAATGATCCGGTAATTACCAAAAATAATAATAAATTTAGATATTTTATTAGTAAAAAAGATAATTCTACATATAGGATTGAAGCACCAGGTATTGTTGATCTAATTGGTGAAAAATATGTAATTCTTAATTGTCCAGAAATTGAAGAACATTCTACATTATCTTTATCATATTCTAAACATAATTTAGGATTAGCAAGATTTAAATTAGGAACATTAGGATATAATGATGAGAATATATCCATACAAAAAACAAGTGTAAGAGAGTTTCATCCAATTGGTAAATTTGCTAAAATGACTTTAACATTTAAAACACAAAATGGATTATTATATGATTTTAAAGGTGCAAATCATAATATAACATTTAAAATATATTATTATCAAGCAGAAACAAATATACCTTTTGATAAATCAATTTTAAATCCAAATTATAATCCAGATGTTCTTCAATACAAAATGAATCAAATTAATAAACAAGATTCGAGTGATGACGAAGAATCCGAAGAATCCGAAGAAACTGATTAATTATTTAGATCCTTTTTAGCTTCTTTAAAAGATTCTTTTTTTTAGCCTCTTTAAAAGATTCTTCTTTTTTAGCTTCTTTAAAAGATTCTTCTTTTTTAGCTTCTTTAAAAGATTCTTCTTTTTTAGCTTCTTTAAAAGATTCTTCATTTGTTAATGCTTCTACAACTTTACTAACAAAGTTTTCATTTTTAAAATAAGATTTATGTTGTTTCATAAACTCAATTATTTTAAAATCATCCACATTATCTTTAAAATACTCAGTTATTTCTCTAATAATAAAAGATTCTTTTGAATTTTTATTTTTAAAGCTTTCTTGTTTATTACTAAAATAATAACAACCAAATACAATAGATAAAATTGCTAAAATTGCAAATATAATACAAACAATTATTAGTTTATCTGAAATATCCATTTTTATTATAGGTGTAGATAATAAAAAGTATTATGTTTGATGGAACAGAACTTTCACTTGTTTACGGAGATATGCAGGAACCCGAAATACAACAACAACAAATTCAAGAACCACCGCAAAAAATTAAACAACAACCATTAACACCACAACCAGAAGCAATGTATCAACAACAACAACCCGAACCAAAAATTATATATAAAGAACCTCAAATATCATTTTGGGATAAATTAGGACAAACAAAAGGTGATGTATTTAAATTATTCTTATTTGCTTTAGTTATTTTAATTGCTATTGCATTTGATCGTTTAATTTTCACTTACCTTAAATATTATATTGAAAATAATATGCTTGATGGAACAAATGAATTTATTATTCGTTTAGCATATCCAGTTGGAATAATTGTGGTAATTTGGTTATTAAAAAGTATTTAATAATTAATTTAATGTTATTTTTATATAATAAATATGATTGATAGTCTCATTATTACTCCTATTAAATATATTTTAAAATTATTATACAAATTTATAACAGGAAAATCATACGAATATTTAGAAAAAAATACATTAATTAAATATAGTTTATATATTATACTTTTTATTGTATTGCTATTGTGTTTAATATCAATATTATTTAATAGTTTTAAAGGTATATCAGAGATACTTAAGTCTCTTTTTAATCTTTCAGCTTACGAATATATTGAAAATAAATTAAACATTGATATTGAAGGCAATGTAAATAGCTTATATATACCAGAGTTTATTGTATCTTGTCTAGGTCTTGCATCACTTATTAGTATTTTATTATATATTATATCATTTGAAAAATTTACAAATAAAGAATTTAATGTTTCATTTAGTAATCCTATATTAAGTATAGATAAAAATGAAGATCTTAATAGTGAAATATTAAATACAAATAATTAGACTATACTATAATATTTTCATTGAAAATAATAAATAGAAATATAATTTAATCGCCTTAAAATTATAAAAATGAATATTATTAAAATTATATTAGTTTTATTAATTTTCTTATATATATTAAAAATTATTAGTATTGCTATATTAATATTTTATCAAAAAACAAATTCAGATAAAATAGATAAAGAATACACTGGTATTTCAGAAGATTTTATAAAACTTATTGATATTGATTTTATGAAAACCGCATTCGATGAAAATAATAATTTTAGTGAAACATTTAGAAATATTACACCTCAAGGATTTAAACAAATTTTTACACATACATTACTCATTAATCTACACAACAATGTTCCTGATATGAATACTAAAATTAATGAGTTTTTAAAAAATAAAGATGTTAAAGTATTAATTTCATTATATATGAATAATGCAAATGATATTTCTACTAATTTACTTGATTATGGTGATGAAAGTATAATATTCATTCAAAATACTTTAAGTAAAGTTGAAACAAACGTTTATATATTATTAAACTTTTTAAAAGAACAAGAATATCCTATTACTATTATAATTGATACATTTCTTATTGTAATGATATTTTTATACTTTATTGTATATATTCTATATCATAATTTAACTACAATTATTATAATTACTCTAATTGTATTAATTATAATAATAACTATTATTATGGATAATAAAACTTTTTTACAAATAATTATTATACTTGGTTTATATATAGGAGTCTTTGGAATATTTGGTTATAAATTATATCAACAAATAAATAAATAAATTAAAAATAACAATGAATAATATTAAAGATAATATTAATAGTTTATTTGAAAGTTTTTATTATGGATTTATATTAAATTTATTAATATTTTTAATTGTGTTAATTTTAATATCTATAGTTATAATACCTTTCTTATTAATAGAAGATGAAATAATAGTTTTTTTTACTCAAAATGCTGAAAATAATGAAGATATATTGATTTCTGAATTAATTAAATATAAAACTGTTATGTATAAATGGTGTAATTTAGATAATTTTAAAAATTTAAATAGTTTTTTTAATTATAAATTTTATACACCTGTTGTATTAATCTATTATGCTTCTATTTTAATTTATTTTACATTTATTATACTTGCTTTTCAATACTTTTTATCACTATTATCAGCTGTTGATATGAATAGTTTTTATGAAAATAAAAAAAATAATATACTTTTATTCGTAATTATTTTTATCTTTAGTTTATGGTTAATTATTTATATCGCTTTTAATAAATTTATATTACAATTTGCTAATAAATCTTTTGAATATAATAATAATATTGATGATACTATTGATAAAATTATCAATAATACTACTATATTCCCAGACGATGAAGATAAAAAAGAACTCTTTAAGAAAATTATTTTAGATAAAAATCATCCTAAAGATCATATCATAAAATATTATCAAAATTTAGTTAGTAAATTTACAAAAGAAGATGAATATGCAAAGTTTATAGTTTTATATATAATATTACAATATATTAATGATGTTAGTACTAGAATTAATAGTAAAAAATATAAAGATGATATTAATACTTATTTATTAAATCCTTTAAATAGTAAATTTTTATTTGCAGGTTTTAATTTAGAAAATTATAATTTAAAAGATTTTTATTTAAGCAAAATTAAAACTGAAAATATTATTGATCATTTATTTAAAAATGATCAATATTTAGATAAATTAAAATCTCAAGATACTAACTTTATTACTAAAATTAAAATAGAATATGATAGATTACTTGAAAAAGATATATTTAAAAATTTAGAAGAAACAAATAGAAATATTGAATATATACAACCACACGTTTATGCTATCTTTATATTAATTATTATTATGATTATTATTTATATTTCCGTTTATCTTTTTAAAAATCCAGAAATAATTAATAAATTTGGCAATTCTATTAAACAATCTATTGCTACTGTAGCATCCACCGATTTAATGAACAATATTAATAAAAAAAATCAAGAAAATAAAGATCTTGTAGAAGATCAAGAAAATAGAGATCCTGAAAAAGATCAAGAAGATGGAGATCTTGTAGAAGATCAAGAAAATAGAGATCTTGTAGAAGATCAAGAAAATAGAGATCTTGTAGAAAATCAAGAAGATGGAGATCCTGAAAAAGATAAAAAAAGATGGAGATCCTGAAAAAGATCAAGAAGATGGAGATCCTGAAAAAGATAAAAAAGATGGAGATCCTGTAGAAGATCAAGAAGATGGAGATCCTGTAAAAGATAAAAAAGATGGAGATCCTGAAAAAGATAAAAAAGATGGAGATCCTGAAAAAGATAAAAAAGATGGAGATCCTGTAAAAGATAAAAAAGATGGAGATCCTGAAAAAGATAAAAAAGATGGAGATCCTGAAAAAGATAAAAAAGATGGAGATCCTGAAAAAGATAAAAAATAAAAGAAAATGGAGTTAATAAATAATGTAATATTAAATTATTGGAACAATTACAAGTAGTTATGTAAAACAATATAGTAGTAATAACTAAATATATTATATCTACTAATTAAATCATAATGGGTATTAAAAGTATGTTTGGTTCTCTTGCTAAATCAGGTAAACTTAAAGATATTATTGGTTCTATTGTATTTATAACTATATTTTCGATAATAATTATAGGTTCTGAATTTATAAATATTATATCACCATTTAGTATAATTTTATTAATTATTAAAGTTTCTTTTGGAATAAGTAAAATAAATGGATTAAATAATTATTCTGATAATCATTTTACAAATATAAAAAAAAATATAGACGACATACTAGAAAATACTAAAAATAAAGAAACTATATATATTGATGTTCTTAAGAATTATTTACCAGTCATAATTTTAAATGGTTTGTTAATGATTACATTATATGTTATATTTACTACTAAATTACGTGTAGAATTATCATTAGCTAGTAATTGTGCTAAAAGTAATTATACTGTTGAATATACTACTTTACGTAAAAAAATTAATGATTTTGCAAGAAATAATGATGAAATGCTTAAATCATATTTAATTATATTAATTATTTGTTTCGTATCAGCATTATTAATAATATTTTATATATTATATAATGATATTATTGAAATACAATATGTTATTATCATTCCTATATTAATATTTTTAATAATATTCGCTAGTATGATTATAGATAGAATTGATAAAAATAATTTTGATAATCATTTTGATGACGATGAAACCTTAAATAATGCTAAAAGTTTAAAACAAGCAATTGAGTATTTTAAATTTCTTGCATTACCTTTTATTGGTTTATTTGGTGTATCATTACTTATTGTATAATTATTTTTTTAAACATTTATAGTAATAATAAAATGTTATTAGAAAACTATAATTGTAATATTGATAATCTTCATAATTTTTTAGCATTAGAACTAAAAGATAGCATTATTATACCTGTTTTAACATCTAATATTGCTATTAATAGTGGTAATGATGATTATAGTAATTTTGCTTATAGTAATTTTGAATTAAATTGTAATATTGAATCGAATTTAGAGAGTAATATGACAATAGATTTAAATAAAAGTAAATTAAAACATAGTATTATAAAAAATATAGCATATAAGAATGATATTAAAACACGTCAAGATGCTGAATATTATTTTAATAAAATAAGTGTTAGTAATGATCCAGATAAAATACCATATTATTTAGATTTTGTTAATGAATTTAAATTATTAAATGATGTTATTGAAAAATCTGATAATAAAAATGTGAGTGATCCTTACAAAAATACTAATAAATCTGCAATAGAACTTAAAAGTTTTATTGTAAAAGAACTTAATAATAAAAAATTATTAGAAAAAGCTATAGATACTTATTTAGGTCCTACAATATTAAATAAATACAATGTAATAGATATTGTAATATGTTGTGCGATCATTATAATAGCAATATTATTATATTCAAGCAAATCATTAATGAATATATATATTAGTGGTATATTATTAATAATGTTTGTATTAATGATTGTATTTATAACAATATTATTTATTTAATTAGTGTAAATAAGTAAATATATAAATTATATAAAAAATGGGTGAATTAGGCAATGTAATAACATCATATGAAAACATAAAATCAAAAGGACTAGATTATTTAGATACTGTAATAAAAATTATAATATTTTTAATATTTTTAAATTTATTTATAACTACTTATTTCTATTTTACAACTTCAATAGAGGCAACAGCTAATAGATCTAATTGTGGTGGTGCTAGTTTATGTGAAGCAGAAACACATAGACATTTATTCTTAGAAGATAATGGTAATGATAAAGCAAGAGATATATATATAATTATTGTAGTTATATTTTCAATTTATTTACTTTCCGAAATATTTAAAAATTCTAAAGATGGTATTAATTTTAATAATACAGATACCGAAATTAATTTTATAAAAAAAGTTTTTATTTTTGTATGTTTTTTTGGAAGTATGCTATTAGCACAATTCGCAAAATATTATTTTGATAAACATAAGAATAAACAAAATTTTAGTGAAAATATAAAAAACCCACCAATGTTTGGGTTTATGATTGCATATAGTGTATTAAGTGTTCTAGCTATTATTATCTGTTTTTTGATAGCGTACCTATATGGTCAATCATCAAGAATTATAAAAATTATAATGGGAATTATAGTATTTATATCATTAGGATATGATATTCATAATTTTATTAATAAATCTACATCAGATAGTTTTGAATCTAAAAGTTTTAATTCAAAGTTTAAAGCTGAAACAGCTATAGATATACTATTAATAACATTTTATAGTATATCTATAGTTGTTTTATTTGTTTTAAGAGATGTAAATAATATCACTATACCAATAGTAGCTTTATCGTTATTAGCAGTATTAATGGCTACATTATATATATTTATATTAAATTCAAGTGTAGATTGGAGTCGCAATGGTTATAATAGCTACTACGATAGGTATTTTGAAATTTTTCATCGTTCTATTTTCGTAATTTCAGGTACTTTTCCAGTATTATTAGCATTTTTCTTTAGCTCTGAATCAAATATTATAAAATTAATAGTATTTTATTACGCTATTTTATTTATTATATATCTATTTTACGTTTATTTTATAAATCATAATAATGAATCTGGTATTTTATCTTTAGCATATTTTCAATTGTATAATTACCTTAATATACAAAAAAATGAAAATACAAAAGGTTCAGACAATACAGTATATAAATTTACTACAGAAGACGAAACAAACGACGAAACAAAAAATTATTATAAACAATTTAATCAAATAAATGTATATTTTGTAGTAGTATTATTAATAATTTTAATTATTATTGGTGGATTAAATAAAGATTCTAATTTAGATAATATAATATACGGAATTATAGCATTTATAATAGCATCTTATATTACAGGTAGTGTATATTTATTATATAATACAGTATTTCCTATACAACAAGCATCTTTTAATTATAAGAAAAATCTTGTAGATATTAATAATGAAATATCACAATATATTAAAGTAGAAGATAAAGAACATACTATTGATAAAAATAAAATAAGAGTTTTTAAAATTGCTAATGATGTTGAAGATATTAAAAAAATACACGAAAGAATTAAACATCCAAGAATAGATGGAACAACCGATAAAGAAAAGCATATGAAAAACATAAGAGATATATTTAGCGAAATATCACCTAAAGGTAGTAGCTATGAGGACTATAGATCACAATCAACTGACCAAATGCAATATGAAGAATATATATATTTATTATTTAGTGATAGTAATAATTCTAATATTATTACTCAGTATAATTTTAGTTATTATTCAAATTTATTAGTTCAAAAAAACAGAACCGAAAGTAATTTTTCTTACGAAGTTCCTTCATTAATAGCATCCAGTGACGAAGACTTATATAATCAAATAATTTTAAATGTTCCTAATAAAATTAGTGATATTGATTATGATATTGGTATTAAAATCAATACATATGAATATTATTTAAGTAATTTGAAATTAAATATTCCAGTAACAAATAATATTGAATATGTAATTAAAAAGAATTATAAATATGTTACTGGTGAAGAAGGTGAAATACAGAAATATAATGTATTATCCGAAAAAGAACTTAGTTGTTTATATTATAGTAGTAATGTTGCAAGATCTGCAGATCTTAATAATAATAATAGTAATTTAAAAATATCAATAGAAGAATCAATTAAGAATTATGATAATACAAAATTTAAAATTACAAATATAGCTACTGATACTGGCGTAAAAACTAATGATAATTATCAAATATATAAATTAAATCAAGATATTTTTGATGATTTTAAAGTTAATTATGATAGTAATATTGGTCAATTTACATTTGAGTTAGGAAGTGAATTTTATAATAATATGGATTTAAACGATGTTAAAAAAGAAGAGAAATTAAACCCTGCATTCTACACAATTGGATATGATTATGAAAATTATATTTATAACGATCAAAATCACCAACAAATGAATAAAGACACTGCATATTCAATACCAGCTAGATATTATGCCTGTTCGTATTTAAATTATTTTCCAAATGAAGATGGTTCAATGAGTAAAGTTAAGTTTGCGAAGAATATAAAAGAAAATAATTATAATCCTTTAAATACTACAAACACTATTGTAGATAGAATAGCAAAAAGTTATAATGCTAATGCTGAAGAAACTAAAATACAATTAGCACCTGAAAAGTTCCAATTTTTATTAGTATTTTTAGTAATTTTAGCAATTATACTTTTAATGTTTTTATTTAATATAATTAAGAAATATTTTACCGGAGATGTATATACGCCTCAAATGTATGTATTAGGAATATTAGGTGTATTCTTAACAATATTTATATTTGGTGAAGTTATATTCGCAAGAATAAAATAAAAAGTTATATTCTTAAGAATAAAATAAATGAATGTTGGTGATTTAAATCAAAGAAATGATGAATTATTTAATAAATTGGATAGTACTTCAAGAAAAGATGTTAATAGATTAATTCAATTACAAAAAGAAACGAGTACTAATAGTATTGGAAAACAAATAAGAGATAGTTTAGAGGCAATTGAAGAAAACTTGTTTAAATTAGACAGTTTTGATGTGGATTCATCTAAATTATATGAAACTGGTATAAAAAGTGAAGAAAAAAAACAAAAACAAGAAAAAGAAATATTCTCTAGTATTGTTGATAATTTAAGTTTAGATAATGATGGTTTTTTAAAAAAAATTGAAACATTGTATAATATTTTATTTAAATCTTATAAAAGTGAATTAATAATTAGAAATGATCTTAACTATTCATCTGTATCATTTAATGATGCAGATGAATATGTTAAAAATCGTATATTAGGAAGAATAATTTTTAATATTGAATATTTTAGAAATTTTACTAAAGAATATGAGAAATATGATTTTGATGATGTAATTAAAAAAATTAAAGAAATACCTGAAAAATCTATGCCACAAGAACAGCATAAGATTCGTGAAAAGGTTAATGCCTTATTAGACAAGACTAGTGACACAGATTATACAGGTGCTGCAGATGAACTTATTATACTAATTACTGGGGATATAAAAAGAGGTGGTGGTTCTAAAAGTTTTTATGGAGGAAATACTCCTAAGTTTGTTTTTAAAGATTTTAGTAAAAAGTTTTATCATAGTGATAATACAAATACTAACCAATATATTAGTGATTTAGAAAGCAAATATATTAATCCACCTACTAATTCTGATAAGCATTTCATAATATTAGTAGGAAAACCAGGTGCAGGTAAATCTTATTTTATTGAAAATAATTTAGAAAAAGTGTTTGGTATATCTGTAGATAATTTTATTAATTTAAATCCAGATGATTTACGATATTATAATAAAGACTTTATAGAAGAAATATCAGGTAAACTAAGTAAGGAGAAATTAAATAAAGGAAAAGAATATAATGTAAATGGAAAATTATTAACATTATATGCTAATAATAGTGGAAATATTGAAGCAAATGAGCATGCTACTTTAAATACACTTAATTATATACGTAATTCAATGCAAAATATAGTATTACCTTATTTTATTAAAAGAAATAAAAATATAATATATGATACTGCTTGTAGTGATGCATCTTATTGTATTGATTTAGTAAAAAAATTTGTAGCTAAGGGATTTAAACCATCAATAATTTGTGTAGATGCACCAAATGAACTTGCACGTAAAAGAGCAAAAGAACGTGAAAAGAATGATGGTCGTTTTATGTCAAATGATTATTTAAATAGTATATATAACAATTTTGATATTGCAACTACAAAAACTGCAATAATTAATACTATTGGAAGAGACAACTTCCATAAAATAATTGATTTTAATAATAATTCTCAACAATTAAAATCAGCTGAAGTAACTGCTAATATTACAAGTCCTCCTACAGATACTTCTAGTTTTGCAGAAAGAGTAGAATCTGAAGAAGAAGAATCAAATTCTCAACAATTAAAATCAGCTGAAGTAACTGCTAATATTACAAGTCCTCCTACAGATACTTCTAGTTTTGCAGAAAGAGTAGAATCTGAAGAAGAAGAATCAAATTCTCAACAATTAAAATCAG
>Ga0257114_1001385_pt1 | contig 17383 bp, 3 predicted proteins | sample SI112_10mmetaG_FD_190149 | JGI IMG/M metagenome (GOLD analysis project Ga0257114, IMG submission 190149) | Marine microbial communities from Saanich Inlet, British Columbia, Canada - SI112_10m | ecosystem: Environmental > Aquatic > Marine > Inlet | place: Canada: British Columbia | collected...
GCGCCCGTGGAGGCGCGCGTGAAGCGCGACCGCGCGGGATTGGGAAGCGCGCGCGAGAGAGATTACGAAATCGTCGGTGCGACGACGACGCGCGCGCGATCGACGACGACGACGACGACGACGACGACGCGCGCGAGGAAACGCGCGAAGTCGACGCGCGACGACGACGACGACGACGACGACGACGGGAAGGCGAAGGCGAAGGCGAAGGCGATTCGCGCGAACGCCGAGGCCAAGGCGAGGCGGGACGCGAACCTCGCGCGAGCGGTGTATCGAGCGTTCAAGAGCGAGGACGGCGAGGAGAGAGCGAACGAGAATCCCGTCGCGCGCGCGACGCTGAGCGGGATGTCGGCGAGGAATCCGTTGCGCGGGAAGAGTTACTCGAGCGGCGGAACGCGCGGTTACGGCGGAACGGTGAGTTACAGTGGTTACAGTGGTCTCGGCGCGCGCCTCGGCGGCGTCGCGCGAGGTAAAGAATAGATCGTAGTCGTAGCGTTTGTGCGTCGGATAGAGAGTACAGTAGTGTATAACGCGAGACGACGACGAATCACACGTTGGCGTCGTCGCCCGTCGTCGTCGTCGCGTCGTCGTCGTCGCCCGCCTCGCGCAGCGTCACCACGCACGTCACCGCGTCGCGCGCGCGCGCGTCGTCACCGTTCTCGATCGTCTCGTCGTCGTCGTCGTCGTCGTCGCGCGTCTCGATCGCGATCATCACCTCGCCTCCCGGCATCGCGAACGCCGCGCATCGCCCCCTCCACGCCTCGTGCGCGCGTTCCTTCTCCTCCAGCGCCCTTCGCCGCGCCTCCGCCGCCGCGCGCGCCTCCATCGCCGCCGCGCGCGTTTTCGCGCGCTTCACTCGGCACAGGCACACCAGCATCCACGCCACGACCGCCATCAGCGCGGCGGCGACGACGAACAGCATCGCACCGCCGTCGTCGTCGCGCGGCGGCGACCGCGCGACCGCGTCCGCGCACGTCGCGTTCGCGCTCGACGCGCACGGCGCGTCGACGACGCTCGTCGACATCGCGCGCGCGCGGCGTCGTCGGTCGTCGCGCGCGCGTCGCGGCGCGCGCGTGTGCCGACCGTCGCGCGGTCGGTGTCGACCCGAACGGCAGGCGAAGCGACGTTTTCGACGACGAAACGGCGCGCAGTGGGCAAACAGTGCGACGCGAACGATGGGCGCGGTCGGTCGCGGTCGACCGCCCTCTTCCACAGGTGAAATTCTACGACGACGCGGGCGGGACGACGGAACGGTCGACGATGGAACGACCGACGCCGACGCGGACGTCGGCGCCGACGATGGTGCGAAGGATGGGGACGACGGCGCGGACGGCGGCGATGACGGTGCGGGAGGCGGAGGCGTGGGCGCGGAGGTGGCGGACGCGACGCTCGACGCGCGCGCTCGCGGCGACGGAGCGGTCGGCGAGGGAGAGGACGGGGACGACGACGGGAGGTTTGGTGGTGGCGATCCCGTCGGCGTCGTCTTCGCCGACGACGGTGGTCACGACGGTCCATTCGTTGAGGTACGCGTCGAGGGAGGCGGAGAGGACGCCGGCGTAGCGAATGCTTCGATCCAGGTTGGTCGTCAACGGCGCGAGGAAGCTTTGCTCGCGGCGCCTTTCGATTCGCGACGCCTCTCTGCTCGTTCGTCTCAGCACGGCGCGTCTGATGCGCGCAGACAAGGTCAAATCGTGAAACATGAGTGAGCTCGTGGAGTGCGTCAACAGCATTTTGACGATGAGCAAAGATTCGACGATCCAGCGAGAAAGCGAGACGAGGATTTCACGTAGCTCTTCGTCTTCGCTCGCGACGCCGACAAACTCTTCGTCCATCGTATTCACCTGTAAAGCGGTGATGACGGATGAGATCCTCATCAATTCTTTCAGCAGATTCGTCCAAGCGGTCGTTTGAAAGTACTGGCGCCTCACGCTCTCGCGTAAATACACCTCTGCGCTCGCGGGGTACAGGAGCGCTTGAGCGGCGGAGATGCTCTTGGCGATCGCGACGCACTCGTCGAGCTTCACCTCGCGAATGTCGTCTCCTTCGCTGATGTGATTCATCGTCAGCGCGTGATACGCGCTCGAGAGACTGCCGACGATGACGCCGGTTTGTAATCGTAACGTCTTACGCGCGTAATTCGGAAACACCACGCACGACGTCACGACGATGATGACGCACCCCAAAGCCACGTGAACCGTGCGCCACAGCGCCGTTTCGAAACTGTGAGAAATCACGTTGTCCCCCGCGACGACTTTCCAGCCGTCGTTCACGACGATTAAAAACGTGAGCATGAAAATCAACCACGCGTACCCCGTCTTCGGCGATTTCGCCATGTGAAATCTGCCAAACATCATGATACCACCGCTCAGAATCGCCCCAGCCAAGTTCTGCTTCCACTGTCCACCGACGGCGTCGACGACGTACAAGAAAACCGACCCGGTCAACGCCCCGCCGATCGTCCCCGCCACTCTATTGAAACTCTTTCGCACCATCGCTCCCACGCTGGCGTCCGCCATGAACAACAGCGTGATCAATAAATAACTCGCTTTCGGCATGTTTCTCACCAAAACCGGCATCGTAAAAAACGTCGCGAAGCACACGCACGTGCTCGCGCACAACTGCGCGCCGCTCCGCCACGCCGCCGTCTGTCGTCTCGCTCTCGCCTGTTCCAGTTGTCTCGCGCGCATCGCCCTGAGCCCCTCCGCCAGCGTGCCGCGGTTTCCGATCGCCGCGAACTCGCGCGCGAGCGCCGCCATCCACGTCGTCGACGGCGTCGGCTTCAACCCTCCGTCGCTCGCGTCGCCGCCGTCGTCGTCGTCGTCGTCGTCGCGTCGGATCAACGCGTCCATTCGCGTTCGCAAATCCCGAATCGACGCCCTGTTCGTCGCCGCCGCCGCGCCCGAGCGCGCGCGCGGCGTCAGCGTCAGCGCGCGCGCGCGCGCGAGCCCGCGCTCGGCGTCGCCCGCGTCGTCGCGCGTCGACGCCATGACGACCGCGCGTCGGCGCCGCGCAGTGACGCGAAACGAACCGGCGGCGGCGCTCGACGCCCGACACCGCCGCGCGCGATGCCGCCGACGCGCGACGCGCGCCGCGGGGTGTTCGAACGCGACGCGCTCGTCGCGTTCGTGCGCGAACGCGCGTCGTGCGACGCGGAAAAGGCGGAGAAACACGCGAAGACGCTGCGACATCGCTGCGCGGTGGCGTGTCGCGGCGGCGCGATGACGCTCGATGACGTCGAGAACGTGCACGCGCTGGGGCTGCCGCGCGCGGTGGTGGACGCGCTGAGAGCGAACTTTGTGCTGTACACGACGAAAGTGCGACACGAGTCGCGGTCGGGGGATGGGACGACGACGAAGATGATCGTGGAGCTCGCGGGCGGGGACGTCGTGGAGGCGTGCGTGATGCGACACGCCAAGGGAAGGACGACGCTGTGCGTGAGCTCGCAGGTCGGATGTAAGATGGGATGCACGTTTTGCGCGACGGGAACGCTCGGAGAGCTCGGGAATCTGAGCGCGGGGGAGATTTGTGAACAGTTGGCGCACGCGAGTCGAGGCGACGCGGTGAGAAACGTCGTGTTCATGGGGATGGGCGAACCGTTGAATAATTACAGAAACGTGATCGACGCGATCGAGGCGATGACGAGCGATAAGGGGTTTGGATTGTCGCCGGCGAAAATAACGGTGAGCACGGTGGGGGTGATTCCGAGGATGCGGACGCTGCGGCGAGACGCGCCGGGGACGCGCTTGGCGCTGTCGCTGCACGCGCCGAACCAGGCGCTGAGACAAAAGATTGTGCCGACGGCGACGGCGTACAAATTGGAGGATTTAATGGCGACTTTGGATGAGCACATGGCCAGTGGACCAAAGATGAAGACGATGATCGAGTATTGCGTCTTGGGAGGCGTGAACGACGACGAGGCGTGCGCGCGAGAGCTCGGCGCCCTGTTGCGCGGTAAGGAGGTAATCGTGAACTTGATACCGTTGAACCCGACGGATACGCCGGCTGGGCACGTGCCGCCGACGCGCGAGGCGGTGCAAAAAATGTTGGAAATTTTGACGTCGCCGGAGTTCGATTTGTTCACCACCGTGCGTCACGAGATGGGGCAAGACATCGCCGGGGCGTGCGGGCAACTCGCGCTAAAGACGCCCGATGCGCCGGACATGGAGGACATGATTGCGCCCAAGAAAAAGACGCGTGCGGTGGCGAAGAAGTTCAAATCATCATCTTCGTCAACGAAATCACCCGAAGAATTAAATATTTCGTCTTCGTTGGTGCCATCGCGAGATTGGTCTCGAGTCGAGTGCGCGCTCGTCGCCGCCACGGCGTTGAGCGCCGTCGTCTTGGCGGTGACGATATCGAACCGAAAAGCCCGAGCGTAGCACTAGCGATGTAATTTTACAAGTAGGATAGGAAATCAAATGTGTCGCTGAGTTTCGCGAGAACTCACATCGTCGGCGTCGGTTAAGTGATTGTGCATCAAATCGTCCATCAAATCATCGCCCGGTCGTCGTCGCCGTGCGCGTCGAGCACATCCAAAGCAAAACGTCCATCAGGACAATCTCGAGACCTAGTCGCTATGAACGTTCGACCGAGGTTGTCAATAGACCACATGCTTGCGTTTTCAAAATGCTTACGATCCGATCGTCGCATGGTTTCGTCCACTTCGGGCATCCACGACGCGTCGTCGTCGAACGGAGCCAACGTGAGGAAATCCGTTCGTACGCACGTGACCAGGTCATTCTTGGGCGGTTCGACACCTTTGACGACGACGGCACCAAGGGCGCGGAATCTCGCGGGAGCCACGGGCATCCACACCGTAAAATCGGACTGCTCGCGATATATGAGCTCAAATCGAACTGGTGGACTGAGCACAACGCTGTTGCCGCCGCTTCGTAAAACCATACTCACAGGCTCGGACGGAGGATTTGTGCCACCGATGACGTGACCGAACGCGATGTACTTATCTACTGGTGGGATGGGTGCCCAAAAACACGTCTGACCTCGGCTTACCACGCATTTCCAGTTGACACAAGGCATGTATGGAGGAAGAGGTTCGCCGTCGTCGTCGTACTCGTCCTCATCAAACTTTGAGTTTGATCGTCGCGTCATTTCGTCTGCAATCATCGCCGTCAGCTCCTCCGCTTGATTCGTACCAGGAGTCGTTTTGATCACACGTGTGATTCGTTGCTTTTCGAAAAGTCGCTTCTTTCGACTGTACTCTTTTAGGTGCAGTACACAATTCGCCGGGGCTTGCACTTCGACGTGAAGTAACTCGTGCCATCCCACGTGCCAAAGGGCGACGTACTTGTCTGCCGCCGTTCGTTTCAACGTCACCACGCGCTGATCGGTGAGAACGATCAAATAAGCCCTCGAGTTGACCTCAACGCTCCCGAGATACTTGTCTCGGCCGTAGTACCCTTTGTGTGTGAACACTTCATCGATTCCACCGCCCAACTTTCCTCGCTCTGCGGTCCGCAATGCGCGCTGCGAGCGCGCGGCGTTCGCGTCGTACGTGCGCAAAATACCGTCGGCATGCTGAGCGCGAGGTTCCCGAATTCGATGTTGCGGCGCCGACGAGTTAACGCCAAGCGCACTTTTCACTCCATCGACACCCGACGCAATACCTTCCGCAGTTCGACCTACGGCGGCTAAACCGCCGGCGATGGGTTGCGTCACGGCTCCAACCAAACCTTTACCGACACCTTTGACGAAGCCAAGCGCGCCGCCTTTCGCAGCACCTTCGATCGGGTTTCGGAAAACCCCGGTAAAACCTCGGAAGACGCCCTTGGCGAGCATCTCGGTGCCGGAAGCTAAACCATTTTTGATGGAATCAGCCTTTTGGGCGTCGGGTCCAAGCGTAGCGTTCATAGAGTGCGAAAACTTTTTGTCAAGACTTAAAGCGGCGACTCCCGCGGACGCCTGACTAAGCGCCTGTGAAAACGAGTCCAAAACATCGACACCGACGAGCAACAAGAGTGCTTGTCTGGCGACTTGTCGAGAGTAAGAATCCGATATCATCCTCATGAAGGCTTGCTCGAGCGTGCGCACTCTCCTTACTCGAAGCGCATGCAGATACAATTGACCGTCATCGATGTTTACGAAAGCCATGCCAGCCATAAAAGCAGGCATCGCGTGCTTCGGCCTTGAATAAAGCGCAGAACGGAATCGCAATCGCAATTTCAGTTCACTCACGTGGAAGCTACCGATAGCTATCGGAAGGTTGACGACTTCGAGACGTTCTCCTCCATCTTTTGATGACGTCGTGTTCATCACCTCTGAAAAGTTTACCAGTCGCCAAATGAGCGGTTCGTGCACGGCGAGTTGCACGTCACGCGGAGCGAAGGTAACGTCGATGAATGGATAAATGCGCATTTCCAACCCAGCAGATGTCTTGGTGACCACTTTAACGGTCAAGAATGAATGTTCTCGCGTGTCCCCAAGCAAACGCACGACGACAGGATACTGAGAGCCATCATTCATATCGTCGACTTGTAATGATTTCACCGTGAGTGCCATGCGTTCAATTCCCCCACCGACGCCTGAGAGATACTCGAAACCAACGCCACTGGTAGTGCAATTGATAATTTCACTCATCGCACCATCGACAATAGCAAGGCTGCTTTCTGTGATAAGCACTGAGATGCGCGACTCCGTCGAGCTCGCGCGGCTTGCGGAGACCAAATGCTTGGAGACTGTCGAGCTGCCGTATGACTTGATACGCACAATACGCCTTCCTCTTCTTAGCCGACGGGTGACCGGCAGGAAATTGAAGTAAACTGAATCACCACCGTCAATGTCGAGTTCCGCCGTCGTCTTCAGCTCGATCTTTGGTACGGGCAAACCGGGCAACATTTCGTTCTCTGTTCCGAGATCCAAGTGGTCGAAATCATAGACGCGTTGAATCGAACTTTGAAACGAGCCTTTCTGAAGCACTCGCACTGCAAGTTTTCTCGCATCTCGCGGTCGAGACCACGCGAAAGCTTTCGCTGATTGCGGAGGTACCACGATCCACGCTTCCAAATTGTCTTCAATCGCACAAGCTTGTCTGAAGGCGACGAAATCGACATCGCTGGCGTTCTCAATGAGAATGTTTGCGGTGAAACGAGGTTCGATCGCACAGCTGACTTTTGACACTCCGAGTTTTGACGTATCCAAATGTAAACTCAACAAATCGAACTCTTCGGGATTGACTGAACTCCGTATCGGGATTTTCATGGAATCCTTGATCGTCTTGATGCCGTACAAGTCTATCGGAGCAGACCATTTTGCGTGTGGAAGTTTGATTCGAACCAAACCGTCGTCGTTCGCGGTTTGCATCTTCAGAGGCACGGTGATATCAGTCGCCTTCAAAATTAGTGCGGAAGCGTCTTTGTCATCAGAACTTTGAGCCAGCAAAATATCCATGCCAGTTTGATTCGTAACCGTACATCGCGGCTCAATGAAAACAACCTGCGCGCCCTCCTTCGAGTATTCACTGCCAGTTTCCATTCGCACCGTGAGAGAGTAGAAAGAACCATCTTTGCAAAGTGCTCGCACGACGACGGCGCCACGAAGAAGTTCGCGTTCATCTATGGGAATGCCAGGCGATAAATGTACGTGAGCGTTCGAATTGTTGATGCCAACTTCAAGCATGATTACTTGGTTCTCCTTTGGCGCTTTGCGAATCGCGCAATGATGAAGCGATTGAATGCCTCTCTTGGATTTTGGAGCGTAAGTTTCGACCATTTTGACTTTAGAAATAGACGAATCCTCATCCGTTGACGGTATTTCCATCGTCGAAGTTCTAATGGCGAGATTGACACCGCTTTTGTTCACTATGATCAAGGATGCGGAGAAAACTGTTTTGCGCGCAGAGCGCGAGAGGAAACCAAAGTCAGTGCGTGCGTCCAAAACCGCAGTCCTTCCGTCTGAGCTCCGCAAATTCACTTCATCTAACGAAGTCGCATCATCATCAGTTTTGACTGCATCAGTTAATGGCATTTCGAAAGCATCAAAAGCATCCAGTGTTCCGGCTGACGCCAACGCTTCGACCGCCATCGGGGACACTGGTATCAAACGTCTCGGAGGAACCATGACTTCGAAACCATCATCAAGCGCGAGACGCAAGTAATACGGCGTTTCAGGATGCACACTGTGTATCGGTAGAGAGTTCCAAGGGGTGATGGTCGCAGTGCTTATCGCCTTGACGCTCAGCGGTGTATCTACTTGTCCTTGAAACACAGTCAGCGTCATCGTATGCGGAGAATGATTTGTGATGATGTGCGGAGCGCCGGCAGTGATTTTCCACTCCATTGCCTCTGGGTTGAGGTTGTAATATCCGTCTTCCAATAGCTCACAGTCTTCGAAACCTGTACCATCATCTGCAGCTTTACAGTCAGGTGTGACCGCGTCGGCTTCGACTTGAATGCCGATGAATCTGTTTTTACCCTCAGCGTCGGTTGTGCGAGCAATTTCGGCGCCTTCCATGGCACTATGAATCATACAAGACCACGTGCTTCCATGGTCGTCGACATTTGCCCCCCATGATGATTGTCCTCGCAATGTGATGTTACGCACAAACAGTTCCGCTCGGGCATCCGGTCCAATAATCGCGGGAATCAATCCCACGGTTTCATTTGGCTTGACGACAACACTCTGACGAAGCGCAGCGTCATCTTCGGCGTCGAGCACGACTGGTCGATTTTCTTCGATAGGCACTCGTCGACGAACCCAGCGACGCATGCGCACCATAGATAAAGGGCCTTGCTGTCGGTTGTCGCTAAACGGGTATTTCAGATCTGGTAAATTTATCGCGTACGCCCAGCCTTCCGAATCGGTGTTTTCACCGACGTGCACTTCCCACTGGCCGTCCCACTTGAAATCTGCAGGCAGCAGTCTTGTAGTGAACTCGTCGATTGAGTTCGTGCTGTTAGCTCCTTGACCGTTTGACCACGCTTTGCGTTCGGTGGGAATCAAATGTTTTGACGAAAAACCAGCGAGGGGTATTCTGCGCTGATTCTCGAAAACTTCTTCGTAGATGCGTTTTGGTCGTTTCTTCGTCGACGCACGACCTGGTTTGTCATCGGGATGCATTCCCGCCGGACAAATACAAACTTCAATGTCATTTGACGTAGTGTTTATGAACGTGGCCATCGGTTTGAACGTGCAAACGCTCGGACCAGAGGATTTTGCGATGCACCGGGAAGACTTTCCATCAATAATTTGTGCCGCATTCGGCATGCGAGCGTCAATCGATTTCCATGGACCGTGAGGTGCAAAAGCTATGCAAACTTCAGAATCACCTTGATTCGAATCATCATTGCTCGCATGCTCACGCTTGCTGTCTAATTCTACAAACTCGACTCGCACCTTCACTTCGAGCGAACCGTCGTCGTCCACGAGCGGAACTTTAATGACGCCTTCACCAATGTGAGAACGCTCTCCCGACACCGTCAGATTGCTGAAGAAAGACGCTAAAGTCATAGATTTTGTGGCGACACCATTCTCTGAGGATTCGATGTTGTGATCATCAGCAATGACCAATGTCACTAACACATCTTTCGCGTACTCTCGCCAGTGCGTCTTTGATGCGCGCGTGACGCGCGGAATGATTTGAAATTCTTCATTCCAATTGATGCGTGAATTTTGTGAATTCGACGTGATAGCGCGAGTTGTCACCTTGGTAGAGCCAAGACCGTCTGGAAACTCGAATATCATGCTCGCAACGATTTGCGACATTTCATCGTCAGTAGGGACATCGGCGGAAATCAGATGAATGTTTGCGGACCATTTCGCTCGCACCGGCATCTTTTCACTATTCTGCGATGATGTCAAAGGCGACGACGTGTCGTCTATCGGCAACGCGTATGATTCAACATGTCGATTTGCTGTTCGAATCTCGCGTGATTCTCCAGGCTTGAGACAGACAGCCTCCGACGAGCCAACCCGCAAATACACGTCTTGATTCACAAGGTGATTGTCGTAACGAATAGAGTCTTCATCGGCTGCCCGAAGTTCTGACACACCACTGGCGACCATAGTTGTCTGGTCTTGCCACTCACTCCAACGCAACATCGATGCTACGAATCTCTGCGAAACTGTCATGCAAAGAGGCGTGACGGTCTTTACTTGCACCGCCGTTCCTGCTGGCGCGGATTCATCGCCTGTATCGCTGTACGAGAATTTCAAATAAGAATTCGTCGCATCAATGACGGGTTCCCAAACGTTGCGAGAACTGTTATAAGAGGAAACTGCTACGTTGAACATGGTGTTTCCATCCATACGCGTAGATGTACCGTTAACAACGAACGCAGTGTCTGACAAAGTGGCGCAGATGAGCGGGTATGAAAACGCCTCTCGCTCGAGTAGTACAAGACTCACTCGCGGCATTGACATCTTGAGAGAAACGTTCGGATCTTTGCCTTTTGACTTGTTCGCCCTGGCTCGAACGTAATCTAAAACAGATTGCCGCGGACGGAACTGTCGTGGAGCGATTGCTTTGTCTAGCTTCGAGAAATGAAATAACCCCCACCGCGGAAGCTGATCGAGAGGTGCATCCGGATCCGAACTCCACAACTGACAGTGCGAACTATGCGCGCTCCAGAGCGCGTCTTGAACGAATATCGCGTCATGCGCCAACTGAGTTGGGTCAGTACATATCCCCTTTCTCGAAACTTCAATAGCCAAGTCTTGACGTAAGCACGCGCAAGTGGTCAGTTGCGGTGGGTTTTTAGTGTCATTTGTTACGACGTCGCCACAGGAAACGTAACCTTGCGGATTAATTGGACGCCACACGGCGTGCGTTCCGCTATCGCCTTGGCGTATGGACCCAACCAATACGAATCCGATCGGCGAAGCGATAATGTCGCTATCTTCTGCCACTGCGAGCACACCTGCAGTCGGCGGTTCTGGCCCAGCGATGAGACAGTCGCCGAGCGATACGTATCCTTGCGGCGGTCGGGGGCGCCAAATCGACGCCTGGCGACTTCCTTCCGGTTTTTCGTCTGACCATAAAAGTTTGAAGTCATACGTCGTCACTGTTTGTAGCATATCTGTACTGTCCATCGAAATATTATCTTCTAAAATCTGCTCGGCGTCTGCGATGAGTGGAAACGGTTCGGGTAGCAAGGGCGACGACAAGTCCGCCGCCGTCATGGGATCGAAACCGTCTGCAAATGCCTGAAAAGTTCGTGGTCCGTTTTTAACTTGTCTTAGATACGCGGATGACGTCTTGTGCGAAATGCACGCACTGTAGTACGCCTCGTTGACAACCTCAGCGCGCATGCATCGCATCACATCGAGAGGTGGTGGCTCTTCGTCGGAGGTCACAACGCATCCGAGCGAACAGTACCCGTCCGGAGGAATTGGGCGCCAAACCACCGACTTTTGCGTTTCACCTTCAAACGCACACATGCGGTGAAACTCTACCGGAGCTTTCGTCAAACCATCAGCGTCTGTGATGACTACGACTGGTCGCGTGGGCGGCGTTTCGTCGAGAGTCACGCAGTCGCCTAAGAGCGTAAATCCGGGCGGCGGAACAGGACGCCAGAAAAATGCACCACCTTCTCCTCCACCTACGCGTACGAAAGTTGAGCATGAGACAGTTTGGTTATACAAACCAGTTGACTGAAGCGTTGCCGTGAACCCTTTGGAGAGCGAAGTAAGTCGCTCGATAGACTGTGCGTCGAGGACAAAATCAGCGTCTGTGGCTCGCATCATCATTTCCATATCGTCCGCCGTCGCCTGCATGCGTCCGTCTATGTCGATCGGTCTTAGCACGATACTGGAGTCGAACATGTTTCCTTTTGAGCTCCATTCACTCACCGCGACCTGGAACTGCGTGAACGCAAACGCGGCATCTTGCTTGCTCTCGGCGGAGGTATATTGAAATTCTGCGTCGGTGCGCATGCGCAACACATAATCCGCTGCTCCGCTTGAGGTATCTAAGAAAATAAGCTCAACTCCAGGCATCGACGCCTTGACGTTGTAATCGAACGAAGAAGTTCCCGCGGTAGCGAGGGAGTTCTCACTTCCGCGCCGCGACTTGGCACGATTTTCGTGTACAATGACGACACCATCCACCTCTTCCGCGCTCAATTGAGAATCCGCCTCCAACTGCACGAAGTCACTCAGCTCGGAGCCGATCGGGATGATGATTCGCACATTCGTCAGCTTGAGGTGCCTCGCCGCAGCAATATATATCAACGGCGTGTTTGAAACGTGGAAGACGAGCTCGCGCCCATTGCCATTCAACTCCACTTCTTTGGCTCCCTCGGGTGCGTTGCAAAGGATGCGCGTCGACGAGCTCAAGTCGAAGTCTTCCTCGAGCGTCAAGGACGCCCGTGTTCCGAAATTCAAGTCTTGCCTCAAGCGAGCGTTCACAAGTCCTGATTCAGATTCGTCTTCTGATGTATTCGAGAAGAAGTTGTAGATTGCCAAGCCGAATTGCGGATCGTACATCATTCTGCAATCTTGGAAAAAGACGTCGCAGTCGTAAGACGTTGACGATTGCTTTGCGTCGACGCGAAACAAAGTCTTGGTAGAAGTCGAGCCATGACTCGACCCAAACACTTGTTGGGCTCTCGTCGGAATCCCGACTCTTAAATCATTCAGCGCTAAGTCCGGGCAGATCACTGAAACAGACATCTCGCCGTCTTTGTCCTTCCTGTAGCCGACGTGCATATTGTCAATTTGAAACGCCGCGAGGGGTTTATTTCGTTTCGGTTTGGCCGAAGCAAATGTCACCATTCGCATTTTATTCACGTTCATCGACATCAGCATGTATGGTGCGCCGAACTTATCGTTTAAATTGCCCGACTCGACGGAAACAATTTCAGCAATTTGGTATAAAGGCTGCGGGACGGGGACAACTTCTGCAAAATTTTCCACGGAAAGTGCTGTGAGGACCCGATATTCAAAATCGGACATTTCGACTTTCGTTTCGTTCAAAAAATCAACGACAATCTCGTAGCTCGGCGATCGACTTTTCGGGTCCCATTTCGGGCTACGAACATAGACATCGAGCGCCATGTCGCGCTCCGGAATCATGGACGTCGTCTTTTTAAATTTGTCCCACACACAAGCCGAGCAACGAAAAAATGAAACGTTCGTTGAATCCAAGAGCACGGCTCCCACATCTAAATGCGACTTACCTCCTTCCCATTTTAGTTTATTGTTAACCCTTATGCACTCGGCATCCATAGAAAACGCTTGATCGGAGGTGCTGCTTCGTGGAAAGATGAGTTCAGGCCTCTCCATTTCGACGGCGTAAATCATCGTGAAAGGCCTCGGGTCGCCTCGCCGCAACAACTCTGCATTTCTCTCCGACTCTGGAAGTGCACTTACAGGGAGTGGTGGTGGTGTAAACATAGACGTATATCCCATCAGTTTCTGGATGAATGCATACATGACAATCATCTTGACATCATGGAATTTGACGCGAACGTCGTATTCGTATCCTGGGAAGTTTGACGCAAGATGGTTGTACATGAAGACATCAATCTGCGTGCGACTGGTATTTGATGCATCAGATGAATTCAAGTCGATGAATTGTCGATACGCATTGTCTTTCGGCGCAGTCTGATCACCCACGCGAAGGTTTCCGAGCGACATAGAAACTTCTTGCACGGCGGCTTTCGAGTTCATCTCCAACTGCAAATCATCCATGCAGCAATCAAACAGAGGTTGAAGACTCGACGCTTCTTCTTCTTTTTCGAGATATGCCATGATGACGGTGGAATGAAAATGAAGTAACATTTGGAAACTGATTCGATCCGAATCCTCGTCGATGAGGCCGCCGAAGGACGCTACTTTTGTAATTGCCTCAGTGTCTGTCGATGAAAACGCCGCCAAGATGACCTTGATTTCCTCTTGCATGCGATACAGTGAACCGATGGTCGGTCTGTGAAGCGCGAAGCTGATATTCTCGGTATCCAAGCACATTGTTGTACTGATGTTGTTGTATTCTGGTGAACTTTCGCTTAATTCCTTGTATTTGAGTCGAACTTTCACGTCATCGCGCGCGTGCGCACTCATGAGACGCATGGTTTCGGTTGTACCGCAAAGCTTGTCCACGATATCCATGCTCGATACCTCCATGACAAACTCTCGGCTATGTTCTTTCGTTTGAACGCTGATCAAAGCCGATGTAGAGCTGAGCTCTGCGACAGGGATTTCCGTGGATTCTGCCAAGTTGCGATCCAACAGCCTCGCCACACCACCATTTTCTAAACCATCACACTTCGCTCCGGGAATACCCATTGGCTGGCCAGAAAGATGCACGGACACGCTTCCTAGCTCCATTGTGAGCACAGAGTCTACGACATCTTCCTCGTCGAAGTCCCGATTAAGATTTTCAGAAGTTTCTTCCTCGACAATAGCTTTCGTAGATGATTGTACCGCTCTCGTGGCCACAGCGACTTCATTCATATCCTGAAGCCATCGCTGCCACTTTGAATGCTCTTGTTCGTCAGCAAAACGGAATAGCCAAGTATTGTTCGTATCACGCGCGCGTGATTTCGGCGTTTTCGAATCGTGGATCGCCAAAATTAAATTCTGCTTTTCTCCGTCTTCCTCGTCTTCCAAAACGGTTACTCTAACGCTGTAGCCGATGCGAACGAAATCAATGTAACCCGCCGCATCGGGTTTTTCTAAAATGTACAAGTACGGACCTTGAATACACAACCAGCGACTGTGGTAACCGCTCGCGCCACCAACTAGACCCACTTTCTTCGCAGAGGCGGCACCGCTGATGAGCGCATCTGACCAAGGTTTCGCATCAATTGCGGCGGTGCTGCCGGCATCCTCAGATAATGCCATGGAACTTTGCTTTGCGGACGATGTCATCTGCATGGTCGCGTATACCCGTGCCATTTTCGACGGCGACATGTACATCTGAAAAGCACTTAAAGATATTTGCACTTTTGAACGAGGTCCAACTTCAGGTGTCCATCCGGCGCCTTGCATCGCAAAACGCATTTTGGCGTCACACGGGGCAAGGAGTGTTTCGCAGACTTGATCGAGCGACGTCGACACCGAGTTCCCCCAATCGAAATCCGACGGCGCGAGAAACACGGCCGTATCCCTACTGGCGACGGCAAACGTCTGGTACACTGGCGCGCCAGTTTTGCGATCAAAACTCACCGATGGATCAAGTGGATCGGCCACCATGGTAAAATGACCGAAATCCACCAACGTTTGGAACGCCACTCGACCTCGTCGGCGAACTGGAATTGTCACCTTTGGCGCGTGAATGTCGAACGTCATGGCAACTTTATTCAACGCTTCAGTGGTTGATTCTTTTGCTTCTTCAAGCTTAATCATCGCCTCATCCACTTGGAGCGCAAAATTTGTTTGGACTAATTCTTTTGAGCTAAAAAAGTTGCGCAGTTGGTCGACGGTTTGTCCATCAAAGACAATGTACACCGGAGAAAGCTTGACATCCACGTTGGCATCGAGGTCGTGTTCGAGTGGGTAGGCGTTGTGCTTGACTTCGAGCGCGTGTTTACGCAACGACGCTCCTACTCCGCTCGACAATATTCGATCATTCGTAGTCTCGCACGTCCAACTGTTAATGGTGAAATACGTGTTTGATTGATCCTTGTACGTCTTCGTCAAGATCTTCGCGCCAATCATACTTGAATTCAAAACGAGACGCTCTTTATTGTGATCATCGTGATCGGTGAGCTCCATGGAAAGCTTTTTCATCGATCCTCTGAATTCCATGCCGAGTTCCTTTGGGTCGAAATCCTCTTCCTCCACGCCGCCGCGCATGAGCTCTTCCAGCTTGCTCCAGTCGTCGTTTGACATTTCCAGCGACTTAGCCGTCAACTCCGTCGACGATCGCCACATCCACGAAAAATAGCCCGATTTTTCCGATTCTTCTTCTTTCAACATAAGAATAACATCGCCTCTAGCTTTTGAGGCGAGAGAAGGCGGTCGTCCGTCGGTGCTCGCGGCTTTCGATTTGCTATGAGCGATGCAGCGCCAGGCGAGCGCGACTTCAAAGTCGATGTTGCGCTCTATCTCGTGTACTCGATTGATAAACTCAGCGTTTGATGCGCTACCCTCCGCTATGTATATGGAAAGATATTCACGCCTTAACGCTCCGGCCTCTTGGATATTGCGCCATTCGAAAGTCCCTAAAACGTTCTTCTTTCTCGCCGAGACGGCGCACTTGGCGTACGTCCACCACGCGCGCGGTTGAGCTTTGACGCTCACCATCGGGCGAAACTCGGCGTGCGGCAATCGCAAGCGATACTGATTGAAGGCCTCTAGCAAGCGGACCGTACTGCGGTATTGATTACGACTCAACGCCATGCGCGCGTCTTGAAACTTCAAGTCACACATTTGCCTCGGTTCACCCGCCTCGGTTTGTTCTTTTCGTCCTTTGCGGTGATAAAACAGTTCCACCGTCACCGGGTACAACATGTAGTTTCGCACATCGCTCGGCGCTTCTCCGACCAACCCTACGCCAAATAGTGCCCACCACGCCTCTGTGTCTTCCACTTTCGGCGGCGTCCATCCCGCGTGCGTTTTCCACGGTTGATACACCGCCCCCGAGTCGAGATACATTGAAAAGTTTTCCAACGCCACGCGCTTGTGAATGCGTTCCAGCGACCCTCCCGCGACGAACGTCGGCTCCCCAAAATCATCCACCGTGATCGCGCTCAACTTTCCTATCGTCATTCCGCACGAAAACGTGTGCCCAGGCGTCGTGATTTCATCCTCGTACCGCACGTGTACGTTTTGCACCGTTATTTGTAAATTTCCCAGCACCGTGTTAAACGTCTTCCAAAACCAACTATCCGATCTCTCCGCCTCCTCCCGCATCGATTTCGTCATCTTCCCCATCGCCGTCCTCAACCAATCTCGCTCTCCCTCATCGATTCGTTTCTTCTTCTCCGCCGCGTCTTCCTCCTCGTCTCGCGTCTCGTCCGCCGTCGCCGCCGCCTCCTCCATCGTCACCCTCGACGCCAGCACGAACACTCGATCGATCTCCACCACCACCGGTTCGCGTCCGAGGTTCATCCACGGCACCTTCAACCGCAGCGACCCGACGCATCCCGCGTCGACCGTCACCGGCGCGCGCAGCGTCGACAGCGCCGTTTTTTTCAGACGAACGTTTCGCAATTCGACGTCGCCGTTCCACGCGGACACGCGCAGTTTCTCGCCGTCGATGCCGTCGCAGTACGCGCCGAGCGCCTTATTCAGGGCGTCGGCGAGGTACTGCTCGAACATCGTCGCCCGAGCCGTCGCGCGCGCGCGACGGTCCGAGACGCCAGGGTGGATTAATGCGGGCAGACGGTTACAGCGGTCGGTCGGTCGGTCGGACAGCGCTGGACGGGCGCGACGCGACGCGACGCGACGCGACGCGACGCGACGCGGACGCGCGATGGAGCGCGGC
>Ga0257114_1001388_pt1 | contig 17365 bp, 14 predicted proteins | sample SI112_10mmetaG_FD_190149 | JGI IMG/M metagenome (GOLD analysis project Ga0257114, IMG submission 190149) | Marine microbial communities from Saanich Inlet, British Columbia, Canada - SI112_10m | ecosystem: Environmental > Aquatic > Marine > Inlet | place: Canada: British Columbia | collected...
GTCGTCGGCGGTGGCAACGCCGCGGGCTATCTCGTCCGCGCGTTGGTGAGCGCCGATCCGACCCTGGGCGCGCGAACGCTCGTCATCGGTGCCGAGGACGTCGCGCCGTACGAGCGTCCCGCGCTCACCAAAGGATTCCTGCACAAAGAAAGCCCGCCGCGTCTGCCCGGTTTCCACACCTGCGTCGGCGGCGGCGGCGAGCGACAAACGCCAGAGTGGTACGAACAGCACGGGGTGGAGCTGAGGCTGAACACGACGGTGACGGCGGCGGATTTCAAGAGCCGTACGGTGACGACGAGCGCGGGCGAGTCGATCGGCTACGAAACGTTGGTCCTCGCCACGGGATGCGGCGTCATTCGGCTTCCCGAAGCCATCGGGGGGACGTTACCGGGAGTTCACTACGTGCGGAACAACGCCGATGGACTCGCGCTCGTGGAAGCGATGGACAAGGCGACGAAGGCGGTCGTCGTCGGCGGCGGGTACGTCGGTTTGGAAGTCGCGGCGTCGTGCGCCACGCGCGGATTGAAGCCGGAGGTGGTGATGATGGAGCCGCACGTCATGGCGAGGCTTTGGAACGCCGATATCGCGCAGCATTACGAGCGATTGTACGAAACTCGGGGTACGACGTTTCACAGGTCGAGTAAGCTCAAGGCAATTTTGGCCGACGCCGACGGCAAGGCACGCGGGATTGAATTAGAGTCTGGCGCGGTGATCGACGCCGATTTAGTCGTCGTGGGCGTCGGCGCGACCGCGCCCGTGCCTTTCACCGGACTGGACGCCCCCGAAGGACGCGTGGGTGGGATCAAGGTGGACTCGCGATTCCGCGCTTCTGGCGCGGACGTCGCGCCCGGTAGCGTGTACGCCATCGGCGACATCGCGGCGTTCCCACTCAAGCTCGCCGACAACGAGATCGTCCGCATGGAACACGTCAAGCACGCGCGCGACAGCGCCACCTTGGTCGGTAACATCATCGCCGGCAAATCCGACGACGAGTACGATTACACGCCCTTCTTTTACAGTCGCGTCTTCGAGCATCCCGGCACCGAGCGCGCCGTCAACTGGGTCTTCCACGGCTTACAGCGCGGTGAAATCATCACCATAGGCAATCTCGACCCCACGCTCGCCGCGTTCTGGATCGACGACGGCAAGTGCGTCGGCATCATGCTCGAATCCGGCGCCCCCGAGCGCGTCGCCGCGCTCGCCGCCGCCGTTCGCGCCCGCAAATCCGTCGACGTCTCCGCGCTCCGCGCGTGCGCTTCCGTCGACGACGCCCTCGCGTTGGTCCTTTAATCTTCCCTTCTTTACTCGTCCCGCTTTCAATTTTATCCCACTTTCATTCGTTTAAATTCGTTCAGACGCCGCGGCGACGTCGTCGGCGTCAGAGCCACGTCACCAGTCGCTTCGCGCGGATAACTTTACCTCAGACACCACCGCGCGCGCGACGACGCGCCGTCGTTCGCGCCGCGCGTGGACGTCGAACGACGCGCGGCGACGATGCGCGCCAATGTCGTGGGGTGCGAGCGTCCAGCGGCGCGCGCGCGCGTCGCGACGGCGCCGCGAACGTCGCCGCGTCCCTCGCCGCGGTCGTTCGTCGCGACGGTTTCGCGACGCGTGACGCTCGGTGCGACGACGAAATCGCGCGTTGAGAGCGCGGAAGCGCGCGCATGCGTCGCGCGCGGCGCGTGGTGCGCGCGACGCGCGGCAGGAGCGATGGAGATGGCGGGAGACGCGAGCGAAGGCGCGGCGAGAGGGGACGCGGGCGCGGCGTGGCTGAGCGAGGACGCGACGCCGCGGAACGACGCGCTGGATAAGCTCATCATCAGTCTGTTCGTGCCGGCGATGCTAAACTTTTTGATAATCCCGCTCGTGGGCGCGGTGGATGTGTTTTGGGTCGGGCGATTGGAGGACGCGGTGGCGCTCGCGGCGCAGGGGGCGGCGAATCAGGTGTTTCAGAGCGCGTTTTGGATCATTTCCTTCATTCCGAGCGTCGTCGCGCCCGTGGTGGCGAAAGCGGCGGCGGGAGGTGATACGAAAGAATTGTCGAAAAAGATTGGGGAGGGGATCTTCTGCGCCGCCGTGGTGGGGGCGATGGGGATGGTGTTGATGTATACGATGCAAGAGCGCGCGTTGGGCATCGTCGGCGTCGCCGCGGGGAGCGTGACGGCGCATCAAGCGGCGCCTTACGTTGGGTATCGCGCGCTGACGTTCATTCCAGCGATCGTTTCCACGGTTGGTTTCGCCGCATTTCGTGGGACGCTTGACGTGATGACACCGATGAAGATTACGTTGGCGAGTCAAATGTTAAACGTCGTCCTCGACCCGCTCTTCATCTTCGGCGTCGGCACGTTCAAGGCGATGGGGGTCGCTGGCGCCGCGATCGCGACGTCGATTTCAGAGATTTTCTCTGCGGGTTTGTACACTACGTTACTCGTCAAGCGCAAGCTGGTCGATCTTAAGGATATGTTTAGGCCTCCGAGCGCGGCGGCGTTGGGGACGCTTCTCGTCGGCGGCGCCGGCGTGCAGCTTCGAGCAGTGGCGCAAAATATCACGTTCTTGGCAGTGATGCGCGCCATACTTACGATGGACTCCACCGGTACGGCGGCTGCGGCGCACACGATCTCGTCGCAGGTGTTTCAGCTCGGTGTTATCGCTATTTTGGCGTTGAGCACCATCGCCACCATTTTGATCCCCCAGCGCATGAACTCGATGGAAAAAGGTGGACCTCGCGAAGCCAAGCGCGTGGCCGATCGTTTGCTCGTATGGGGCGTTGTTATCGGTGTCATCTTGGCCGTCTTACAAGCGGGCGCGATTCCGTTCCTCGGCGTCTTCTCCTCCTTGTCTGAAGTTCAAGAACAGGCCAAGATGCCCTGCATCATCGGCGCGTTGCTGCAGCCGCTCAACGGCATCGTTTTCGTCGGAGAGGGCTTGATGCAAGGCCATCAAGCTTTCCTTCGTCTTGCCGCGGGCATGTTCGTCTCCACGGGTGCCATGCTCGTCGCATTGAACATATACGGCAACTCCCTCGCCGGCGTATGGTTTTGCTTCACCGTATTCAACACGTTTAGATTGTTCTTCGGCTTGCGTCATCACTTCTTCGACGGCCCGCTCGCGCCGCGTCACATCGACGCCACGATCGCCAAGCTCGAAGTGGAGACCGCAGCCAAGGCTGCGGCCGCCAAGACGGATTAATATCGTCATCGCTAGATTGAGTAGTTCGCTGTGTAGTTTCTATTTCTAATCCACGTTTTGTCACGCGCCAGAACCTCGCGCGGCACGCGCGCGCCGTCATGGGGCTTCTCAGCATCATAAAAAAAGTGCGCTCGGCGTCGCCCGCGCGCGCGTCTCGTCTCTCGCCTCGCGCGCGCGTCGCTCGCGACGCCGAACCGTCGAGTCGAGTTCGTTGTTCGTTGACCCGCGCTGACGCTGACTTCGTCCCCGCGCTCGCGAAACGCAGGTCAAGGCCAAGGAGCGCGAGCTCCGCGTCCTCATGGTCGGCCTCGATAACGCCGGGAAGACGACGATCGTGAAACGAGTGAACGGGGAACCGATCGAGGAAATCTCCCCGACGCTCGGGTTCAACATCAAGACGATGACGTTCGGCGCATACTCGTTGAACATCTGGGACGTAGGCGGACAGAAAACGCTGCGGTCGTATTGGAAAAACTATTACGAAGCGACGGATGCGCTGATTTGGGTCGTGGACAGCGCGGACGGGCGACGGATGCGAGACTGCGCTCGCGAACTCGCGGGCGTGCTCGGCGAGGAGAAGCTCGCGGGGGCGAGCGTTTTGATTTTCGCGAATAAGCGCGATATTCAAGGCGCCATGGACGTGGATGCTATGGTGGATGCGTTAGGGTTGAAGACGTTGGTGAATCGGCACTGGAACATCGTCGCGTGCTCGGCGGTGACCGGCGAAGGGTTACTCGAGGGGTTCGACTGGCTCGTGAAAGACTGCGCGGATAGGATTTACATGTTCGATTAGCGGAGTCGGCGCGGCCATCGCGCGTCGCCAATATAGTCATAGATCGCTGTACAACAACCACATTCTTTCGGCACTCATCGCGCCGCGCGATGGCGAGAAGAATCGAAACCGCGGCGCGCCGAGCGCGACAGCTCTCTCGCGTTTGAATCTCCCCGACCTCACAAATCCGCGCACGATCGCGCGCGCGCCGCGATGCCGCCTAAAACCCCCAAAACCGTCCTCGACAAGGTTTTGCACGCCATCGAGACCCTGCAAACGCCCGGCGGATCGTCGCGCCAAGCCATCGCGAAATATCTCAAGGAACACTTCGACGCCGATAACGCTCCCGCGCTCAAGCGCGCGCTCGCCAAGGGCGTCGCCGACGGCAAGCTCGAACAGAGCGGGCAATCTTTCTCGATTCCTGGCCTCGAATTCGACGCGCCCGAGGACGAAAAGGTGAAGATTGAAGTCTTGGACGAGGGACGGTACGCGAGCGAGTCGGGACGGTGCGAGCGAGGCGACCAAGTGATGGTGGACTACGTCGGCACGCTCGCGGCCACGGGCGAGGAGTTCGATCGCTCGGACGGACCGTTTCGGTTTAATCTCGGGTACGGCGAGGTGATCAAGGGATGGGAAGAGGGAGTGATCGGAATGCGGTGCGACGAGACGAGACGGTTGACGATTCCGCCGAAGTTGGCGTACGGGAAACGAGGGAGTCCACCGGAAATCCCGCCGGACGCGACGTTGGTGTTCGAGGTGACGATGTTGCGGTTCGAGCCGGTGGGATGAGCGCGCGGTCGTCGCGGGTTCGATTACTCGAGGGTCGGCGTCGACGGGCGCGTCAGACGACGCCTCGACATGCGCGCGGCGGCGACGGCTCGACCATCGACGGCTCGACCGTCGACGTCCGCGAGACGCGCGCGGCGAGCGCGAACGCGCGCCGTGCGTGATGAACGAATCGACTTCCTCTCCACGACGCTCATCGTCGACGACCTGGTGTTCGCGGACGGGACGACGCGGATGGCGGTGCTCGGCGGCGGTGGGCCGCAGACGCTGTTCGGCGCTGCGGTGACGTCCGACGGTGAGTTCACGCTCGGTCTCGTCGCGGGCGTGGGCGAGGGCGATTGCCCGGAGACGTGCGCGAGGTGGCTCGCGGACATTGGCGCGGAAGCGTTTTTGTTGACGTTGGGGACGTCGACGCCGCGGGCGTGGCAAATCACCGAACGCGACGGACGTCGCACGCAGGTGTGGAGATTGGACGCAAGCGATGCTTTGTACGCGATGTTGCGTCCGAAATACGCGATTTGGCCAGAGAAGTGTAAGCGTGCGAACGCGGTGCACTTTGGCTTGAATCCGTCGCGACCAGACGTCGAGCTCGTGCAAGCGCTTCGCGAAGGCGGGTGCGGCTTGATTTCGATCGAACCGTTCACGCACGCCGAGGCACCGCTATCGAGGAAAGATTTGGAAAATCTCGTTTCCATGGGTGATGTTTTCTCGCCGAATGAGCGCGAGGCGAGGAGTTTCTTTGCGAAGGGCGACGGGATGTCGCCGAAGGATTTGATCAAAGCCATGCGCAAAGCTGGGGCGACGATATGTTGTTTGCGGCGCGGGTCGCGCGGTGCGATGGTGTATGATTCGCGAACGAACGAGGGTTACGAGTGCGAGGCGCTCTCTGCGAATGTCGTAGACGAAACTGGATGCGGCAACGCGTTTTGCGGCGCTTTCGCCGCCGCCTTGGCGCAGGGCGCCACGATACGCGACGGTCTTATCCGTGGAACGGTTGCGGCGAGCATCATGCTCGAACACGTTGGCGTCCCAAACGGCACATTGGGCGAGTATCGCGCCGAAGCAGCGAGGCGTGCGAACTTGATCAATCCCGTTGCGTTTAGTCTCGACGAAGAGGTTGCCGCGTTCGTCGACTTCGACGAGTACATCCCCTAGTTTAGCTCTAGATGTTCAGATTAAAGTTATGCAACGCGTTTTATTTACACTACTCCTCCTCGTCTTCTGGGTCACCTCCGGCGTGATAGAACGGACTCGTCGTCAACTTGCGGCGAGTGTCGACGACGACGAGCGGGCGGCACTCGCAGTTCTGCGGCCACGCGTGCATGTGTTCGCGCATATTTTCGCTCGGCACGTGTCCACCGAAGCAATACTCCACCATTAGATTGCACATGAACGCCGAGTGTGTGACGACTATGATTGAATCTTCCTCGCGATCGAAACACCAGTCGAGAAACTTTCGCGCTCGCGCTCGCAGCACCGGTTCGGGCTCGCGATTCTCTCGGCCCGGCTTCCACAACACGTCGTCCTCGTCCTCGATCAACGAAAAGTCAACCCCAGGAAACTCTCGTCGATATTCGCTGACGCTGCGCCGTCTATCGCACGGATTCCCGCCTATTTGCTCGCGCACCATTTCGAGCGCGACGAATTTCTTCCCCCCGCGCAACCGCGCGTCGCACCTCAACGCCGGTCGTTCGCACGCCTTCATCGCCTCCGCCCTCGTCGCCTCCATCAGCACGCACCCATCGCCGTCGACCGATCCGAACATCCCCGCCGCCGTCTCCATCGCTCGCGTCAACGGCGACACCACCACCAGTTCGCACGTCTCCAACATTTTCCCGTACGCGTCGCGCGACTCGAGCGTCTCTTTAAAATGTTCGCACTGTCGCCATCCTCGCGCCGTGAGTCTCGCGTCCGCGTACGCCTCGCTCCCGTACTCCTTCGGGTCTCGCTCGCCCGCTGCGCTCCCGGCGCTCGACGCGCGCCGTCAGTCGTTTTCCTTCGGCTTTCGTCACCGACCGTCTCTGATTTCAATCTTCTCGCGCGTCGCGTCCGTCGCGTCGCGCGCGTCGCACCTCGATTGTGAAACCCCTCGGCGTGTCGTATGAGATAGATCGTCTTCGTCGCGCCCGCCGGCGCGCAGTGCACGTCGCGCGCGTCCGCGCTCGGCGGATGGCGCACCCAGCCCATGTCGCGGCGAAGAGTGCCGTCGCGGTGCCGACCCGGTGCCGCACTCGCCGTCGCGCGATGGCGGCGACGCGCGGGGAGTACGCGACGTACGGCGTGGGCGCGCTTTTGGCGTGCGTGTCGAGGGTGCGCGACGGCGCGACGCGACGCGACGCGACGCGACGGCGCGGCGCGACGGCGCGACGGCGCGACGCTTTATCTCTTCGCCGCGACGACGCGTCGACGCGCGAACGCGACGCGCGACGGCGCGACGCGCGAAGAAGCGCGGACTGACGGGAGTCGTGACTCGCGCGACAGGGCGTCACGGGCGTGGGCGCGGCGATACTGTTCCTCGTGACCTGGGTCGTGTTCTCCGTGGCGGGCGCGGAGACGAGCTCGCTGAAGGACACGGTGGCGCTGGAGGCGTTCGTGGGATTGGTGACCATGGTGCCGTTCATCACGTCGGCGAACATTCGCGAACACACGAATTGGGTGATACTGGCGTCGTTTTTACCGTGTCAGGCGGCGAGCGTGCCGTTGGGGGCGCTCGCGTTGCAGAGGGTGTCGCCGGCGTATTTGGAGCTGACGTTTTCGGCGTTGATCGCGTTGTTCGTGAGCGAACGCACGGGGGCGTTCGGGTACGTCGCGCGAAAGTGTGGAGGTGGCGAGAGTACGACGACGGTATCGACGACTGCCGGTGACGGTGATGGCGACGCACGGGGCGTGAACGCACCCGACGTGGAGACGGGCGAAGAGGTCGAGGCGCGCGCAAACTGGTGGAAAGAGCCCAAGAAATTCCTCATGTTGCCCGTGGACAACGATGGCTTGACATTCAACGGCGAAAATTGGAAGTTTATGCTTTGTTGGGCCGTCGCTGGGTGCATGAGTGGCTTTTTGGGCGGTATGACGGGCACGCACGGTCCGCCGGCCATCGCGTGTTACACGATGATGAAGGTGAGTAAAGACATCGTGCGCGCCACGAGCGCGGCGATTCTCGTCACAGTCATGTGCTCGCGCCTCGTCACGTACGCCGTGAACGGGATGTTTGACATTAGTAAACCCGGCGTCTACGGCACCGCTGGCGGCTGCGGACTCGCCGGCGTGTTCCTCGGCATTTACGCGCAAAAGTTCGTCGACAAGGACCAGTTTACGAAAATTTTACTCGGCATCCTCGGACTCGGTTCGGTGCTCATGCTCTACAAGGGCATCGAAGATCTATGATATTCGGTCATTAATACTCGACCACCAGTTATATTCTTTGTAGTCTGTTGTATGGTATTCGCATCGCTCGCGCCGCGCGACGTCCCGCTCGCCGCGCTCGCGCGAGCGTCGACGCCTCAGACGCCGCCGCGCGCTTCTCGAGATGTCGGACAGCGCCGCGCGCGTCACCGCCGCGAGACGCGCGAAGGAACGCGGGAGCGATTTGTACAAATCTGGCAAGTGGCGTGACGCCGCGGACGCGTTCGGGGAGGCGATTAAAATCGCCCCGCGAGATGACGAAGACGTCGCCGTCTACCATTCCAATCGCGCGGCGGCGCTCCTGCAACTCGGCGACGCGAAAGCCGCGCGCTCGGACGCGGAGAAATGCGTGCGTCTTCGCCCGCACTGGGCCCGCGGGTGGTCGCGCGTGGCCGCGGCGTGCGAAATGCTGCAAGATGACGCCGGCGCCGAGCGGGCGTTGGAAAAGTTGATTTCGCTCGACGCCGATAACGCGGACGCGAGGCGGAACCTGAACGCGGTGCGGGCGAGAATGCGCGAGCGCGGTGGCGCGTCTCGGGGATGGCGCATGCCGTCGATGCCGTCGATGCCGTCGATGCCGTCGATGCCAGACGTGTCGGCGACGGCGGCGGCGGGCGCGGCGTTTTGTCGCATGCGCTACGCGCGCGCGACGCCGAACGAGCAGTTGGCGGTGAAGTGCGCGCTCGGCGTTTTAGCGTACTTTGTGTTCAAGCGCGTGGCGAGCGTTTTCGGATTCGGTGGTTACGGCTACGGTTCGTACGGTGGTGGTTACGATCCGTACGACGGCGGTGGTTTTTCGTTGTATACGCTCTTGGGCGTGGTGGCGCTGTACTACGCTCACAAGAGCGGCGCGAGTTGGTGGAACTTGCTTTCGATCGCAAACATGTTCGGCTTGACCGGAGGAGGTCGGCGTAGAGGCTACGGCGGCTACGGCGGCTACGGCGGCTACGGCGGCTACGGCCGACCCGGGTTCGGCGGACCGGGGATGTTCTTTCGATGAACGCGTACGATTACATCGGCGCGTGGAAAACGCCTAGCCTAGCCTAGCCTAAATCGCTAAATCTACATCTCCAACAGTCCCCGCAACGCCTCCCTCGCATCGTCCTTTTCCGCATCCCGTTTCCTCTTCCTATCCTTCTTCTCTCGCTTCCTATCCTTCGGCTTCGCCCTCGAGACCCCCCCGCCGGCGCCGAGCTTCTCCGCGCACCGCGCGCACGCGCGCACCTTCATCATCGCCTTCTTCCTCACCCCTCCCTCGTCGTACGCGAACACGCACTCGAACGACGCCAACCCATCGCTCGTTTCGCATCTCTTCTCACCGCACGTGAACTGTCCCTTCCCCGCCCGCACCTCCGCCGCCGTTCGCCACCGCGCCCCCGTCTCGCCGTCTCGCGTCGTCGCGTCGAACACCGCGTACGCCTTGTACAGCTTTTCGTGATACCGTCTCGCCAGTCGCACCGCCCACGCGTCGCCGCGCCTTTCGTCCTCCTCTTCGTCTCTCACGAATCGGTGCTCGCGCGCCAGCGCGTCGCCGTCGCCGCGCGCGTACGGCGCGTCGCGCATCGCTTCGCCGCGCGCGCGCCGCGCGTTCGCGCCGTAGAACCGGTCGTGCGCGTCGAGCAGCGCGGCGTGACGCGCGCGAAGGCTCAGCCGCGCGAAGTTGGCGCGATCGAGCGCGGCGCGCGCGACGTCGTCGCCGCTCGCGCGCCGCATCGCGCGTCGCGGCGTGCGGGCGACCGACCGCGCGGGCGCCGTACACGCATAAATCATCACACATGGGCGAACGGGTCGCAGAGTACGCGATCGAACGCCCGCGGCGCGCGATAAAAATCGACCGCGCGACGTCACCCGTTTGACCGCGGCGCCGCACACGCCGGCGCGCGCCGCGACCGCGCGCGCACGAGCGCGCGGACGTCGAGCGCGACGTAAAGCGTCGCGGCGTCGCGGCGAGCGCGCGCGCGACGCGACGCGCGAACGCGACGCGACGCGAGGAAGCGAACGCGAAGACGCATTCGCGCGCGCGGCGCGCACGATGAGCGAGGTGCCGATCGTCGTCGGCCTGCTGCACGGCTTCGACGGCACGGGACACTGGTTGAATCACGTGCTGATCGATCGGTACGTGCTCGGGGTGACGAAGGCGGGAGACGCGTACGATCCGTCGAGATATTCGATGGCGAGAAAGTTTACGGTCATGTGGGCCTTTTTGACGTTTTTCACGTACGCGCTGTACTTTACGCTGTGCCCGTTGTCGTATTGGTGGAATTTTAAGCGGAAGAACGCGGAGGGGAAGAATAAGGCGAAATGGCTCGGTCGCGAGGGGAAGGATCAGGTGAAAAACGAGATCGTGCTCTCGGTGTGGTCCATCGCGGTGATGACGTTTATGATTGCGCCGTTCGAGCTGATGGTCGAGGCGGGATGGACGAAGTTGTATTGGGACGTCGATAAGTACGGCATGACGTACTTTTGTCTCACGCCGTTGTTGTTTTTGGTGTTCAGCGACACGTGCATTTATTGGATTCATCGCGGGTTGCATCATCGCGCGGTGTACGCGCCGATTCACAAGTTGCACCACAAGTACAAGGACACGACGCCGTTTAGCGCGTACGCGTTTCACCCGCTCGACGGCTGGTTACAAGGGTGCCCGTATCACTTGTTCATCTTCCTGTTCCCCATGCATCACATGACTTACTTTATTTCTCTCGCCATCGTTGGTTTGTGGACGATCAATATCCACGACCGCGTTTCGATGCGGTTTCCTTACGTCAACTGCGCGGCGCACCACACGATTCATCACACGGGGTTCAATTACAACTACGGGCAGTACTTTACGTTTTGGGACAAAATCGGAGGGTCGTACAGGGACCCGCACTCATACCCGCCTTACGCGGACAAGAACCCGAACTTGACGACTAGCAAAAAAGCTGACTGATCGATTAATAATTGTTTGTAACGCTCACGAAGAATTTAGCGAAAGGGGTGCGCGTCGCGCCGACGAAAAGCTTTTTGGTTTTATCGTTACAGTGAAAGGCTCCTTTGTGTCTTCTAATCTCCGAAAATATGCATCACCGAGACGACGCGTTCACTTTCGCATCTCAAAAAGCCAGCGGCCGACGGCGCTCGCCGTTCGCTTACAGGTACTTTTCCACCGTCCCGGTGAGCGTGCTCTTCGGCACCGCGCCAATCACAGTGTCCATCTTTTGACCACCCTTGAAGATCATCACGGTCGGGATGGAACGAATGCCGTACTCCGTCGCCACGCTAGGGGATTCATCCGTGTTAAGCTTGACCTGCACGCGCACAAAAATCGTTGAAACTCGTCAGTCGCCGCGCTTTGTTTGTCTCACCGCGTTACCCTCGTTCGACGCCGCCCCGCGCGCGGCGTTCTACGCTCGCGCGCGCACCCTCGCGCGCGCCATCGCGCGCGACTACACTCGCGATCGAACATTTTCAACGTACCGCCTTGAGCTTCCCTTGGTACTCCTCCGCGAGTTGATCAATCAAAGGCGCAATCATTCGGCACGGCCCGCACCACGGCGCCCAAAAATCCACGAGCACCGGAACGTCGGACTTCAACACTTCCGCCTCAAACGTCGCGTCCGTGACCACGGTCGCGAGCGAACCTGCGCGTGCACACACATTTTCATCCGTCAGTCGCCTCGTTCGCGAATATCGCGCGTCCGCGCGCGCCGCGATTCTCTTGTCTATAGAGCCCTCGGACCCCCACACCCGGGTGGCTTATCGCGAACGCGATCAGGGGTAACGACGCGATTCCCATCGCGCCCGCGCGCCGCGCGCCGCCCCGCATCCGCCCCCCGGCGCCCGCGTTCGACGCGCGTAAATCTCCACCGCGCATTCCCAGCCCTCGACGTCCGAGCGTCGCGTCGCGCGCGCGTCGCGCGTCGCGAATGCACCGCGCGCGCGCGCCCGCGATCGCGCGCATCTTCATTCGCGTTGACGCACCGCTCGTGCTCGTCTCCTCCGCGCGCGCGACGACGCGCGCGCGGTTGGACGGCGTTCTATTTTGGTGCGTTTTTCGCGTCACCGAGGTCACCGCGGGGCATCGCGCGAGGGTGAGCGACATCGTAAACGCGCGTCGCGCGATGCCGACGTGGCCATTATCCGAGTTGATCCGGCGCGGTAAACAATGATCCGTGTTGTATTGCACGAAACGACCCCGTGTTTCTTTGAGTCAAGATCCGTCAGGGCTGAGGATCACGTATTTCGAGCGCTAGAAGCCCATGAGTCGCGCGACGCGGCCGCCGCACGCCGCGGCGCGCGGCGATGGCGACGCCGGCGTCCACCGTCGCGGGCACGCGCGTGGTGAAGATCGGGGACGCGTCGCTCGAGGTGCGGACGCGCGCGACGCGCGCGCGCGACGGCGCGACGGCGCGAACGCGCCAACGCGCGCGATGGGCGATGGGCGACTGACGGCGCGGTGACGACGACGCAGGTGCCCTCGTTCGTGAGCGCGTCGAACGTCGGGACGAGCGCGCCGCGAAAGAAGCATTTTCGTCAGCGCGCGCACTGTAATCCGTTGAACGATGGGTACTATTACGCGCCCGTGGGACCGTGGGAGATCGACTGGCGCGAGCACTACGAGGAATTTTTCGCGAAGCGGGACGGCGACGGCGACGCGGGAAGTCTGAAGATACGCTTCGCGGACGTCGGATGTGGGTTCGGAGGGATGCTCGTGCGACTGGCGGAGGTGTTTCCGGAAAAGTTGATGCTCGGGATGGAGATACGGGACAAGGTGAGCGAGTACGTGCGCGAGCGTTGCGCGGCGTTGCGCAAGGACCACCCGGGTAAGTACTGGAACATTTCGTGCGTGCGGGCGAACGCGATGAAAAATTTGCCGCAATATTTCGAAAAGGGGCAATTGGAGAAGCTCTTCTTTTTGTTTCCCGATCCACACTTCAAGGCGGCGAATCATAGGCGAAGAATCGTGACGACGACGTTACTCGCCGAGTACGCGTACGTGCTCGCCGAGGGCGGAATTTTGTACACCATCACCGACGTCGAGGAACTCGGTAAATGGATGTCCGATCACATGTCCGCGCATCCAATGTTTGAACGCGTGCCCGAGGCTGAGCTCACGAAAGATCCCGTGGTGCCGCTCCTTTACACGGGCACCGAGGAAGGGCAAAAAGTTGAGCGAAACTCGGGTTCGACGTTTCTCAACGTCTTCAGGCGCGTCGCCAACCCGAACCATTAGTTAGCGCGCGTCAAGACGCAACGTAGTTTTCTAGATTCTAAGCCATCACAGTATTACATGATTCCCTACGTGCGCGCGACTTCCTCGCCCTCGCTCCTACGTCGCCTTTGCCTTCGCCGCCTGCGCTTGGTCGTACGAAAACCTTCGAAACAGTTGATACGACCCCGTCGCCGCCATCACCATGTTCACCGCCATCAAGTTGTAGTTCACGGGCGTGATGTCCAGCGCGTACTTGCACCAGATCAATCCCGTGAGCGTCACCGCGCTCTGCTGCGGGACGCTGAGCAATTCGGGCGGGCGCGAGAAATCCTTCACGTTCGCCGCGGTGATCCCCCATTTCATCGTCGGCGCCCAGAAGAAGATGGTTTTAGGGCCCGCGGGGTGGTTCCAGAATGATCGCGCGCTCGCGGCGAACGACATGGCGAACGCGCCGCGGAATGCGTCGCGGCGGAAACCCCCTGAATGGACTTTTGCGCTGTGTTCCGAACACTGGCTACGTAGAGCTCGGATGAATGTCGTATCACATGGGTCGTGGTGAAAATCGTCGAGAAGGAAACTAGAGTTTGAGCTGGATGGCGACGCCGGCGTCATCGCGTCGCATGGTTTTCGTGCAGAGAGGATTTTCATCGAGCGCCGCGTCGGCGGCGGTGTGAACGATGATTTTCGCCTTGAGCGCGGACGCGGCGTTGGCCTTCTTTGCCAAAGCGATATCCGAGTCGACGTTTGACGGGACGTATTGCGCTACCATGACGGATTCAGTCCACGGCTTGAAGTTCAAGTCGACGTCGCCGTCATCGTAATCGACGCGAAACGAATACGTGTGCGGATCGAAGGCGGTAATCGTGCCAGAGTAAAACGCGTTGTCCCGCTGCCACAGCACCACTATCCTCTGGCCTACGGCTTTGTCCTTGCGAAGCGCTAGTGTGGCGCCGATTTGACCGTGTCTCGCGAGTTCTATGATCTTCATCTGTGCGCACTTTGATTTCATCTTAGAACGACCAGCCGCGAGCTCCGACTCCGTGCCGGACGAACGCCGCGATCTCGTCTGCGGTTTGCTATCGGCCATAGCCTTGTGCGCTTCGGTGACGCACACGTCACATTCGTAACATGGCGATGGATCGGTGAAGAGATGTGCGTTGTTACGCTGCACGATTGGGTTGACGGGAGCCTCTAAATTCCTCGCATTGCACCACGCCCGTGCCGACTCGACTGACTGCGTAAATTTCGCCTTTGAAGAAAACACAGGTTGTTTCATCGCTTCGCCGTAAAATTTGTCGAACGGATAAACTTCCGACGCTTTAACCCATGCGAAGGATCTGCGATCGTCGAAAAAGATCACTAAACGATGATCCTCGGTGAACTTGGTGCTGAAAGCTGCATCACGTGCGCTCTCAGGGATAACGGCGTGATCCCGAAGCGGATGGAGCGCGACGCATGGCCAGTACATGGTCTTTCCTCGCACAGCTCCTTTCCATTTCACCCACGAGCACTCGCCGTGTGTCGTCATGCCATGTTCGTCTAAGTCGTTTTCGTTGTTTTCGTCTCGATGTCTCTTTTCCTTTGCAGCCTCTGTTTCTTCGCTCTCCCCCTCGTCTTCATCCGAATCGTCGTCGTACTCATTGGCAGCTTGTTCGTCGTCTTCGGCGTCAATGTCTTCTAAAATGTCAATCTTAGACTTCTTTGATGGCGACGGCAGGGTCACTTGTGTCGAGTCACGCTTGACGTCTAACGCCGCAAGAATCGTCGAGTCAATGTTCTCGTGCGCGAGCTCGAGTCTCCGCAAGTAGCCTTCTCGAAGTTCGTACCGCACGGGTTTGTTCTTTGTGAATTCAAGAAAATCGCCGAGCGGTGTGAAACCGCGAATGAGTGGAAACTCTGAAACTTCGTTCGGCGCGCGTTGTCGACCTGTCCATTTCGGATCGCCGTTCACGTTGAGCATGTTGTAAGCGGCGAGCGGCCATGCCTTTGAAGATCGATCGCGCGTCGCTGGTCCCGGACACGGCTTTTCGAATGGCGTCGCCAGCGCATCGTAGGTAAATTTCACGTTGTACGGGCATTTCAACTGCTCGCCAAGCCACCGGCTTTGTGGGACGCTGCACGCCAGACCTAAGAGACTAAATCTTTTCATCGTTTGTAAATCCGTGTCGAACACCGGCGCTCGTTCGTTGGGACGCATGAGCGGATAGCAGGGTTCCGTATAACCCGGAGGAAATCCCATCAATCGTTCGGCGTCTTCTATCGCCAGCATTGACAACTCAGCCTTTTGCTTTCCGATTTGGGTCGCGACACATGTACGACGTCCGTTGCTCGTCGTGAAGCAGTGCATGATATCGCAACACGGCGCTCGACGCTTCTCCCCGAGATCTATCGACGCCGAAAACATCTTTGTCGGTACTCGCGGTGGAGTGATGAAGCACTCGTAACACTCGTTGTTCATTCCCAGCTGGACGCACTCTCCCGAACACATCGCGCTCTGCGACAATAACACGTCTCGGGGATCACCGTGCAAAGATGCGACGACGAAAACGCGTCGTCGCTTATGAGGCGTCCCAAAGGACAAAAGATCGACGACGCGATACGCCCATCTGTATCCGAGATTTTCCAATTCATTGACTACGTAATCGATCGCCGGTCTCTGTTCGCCGTCGCTGTGCCACTTCAACAACCCGACGACGTTCTCGAGCAACAGCCACGGCACCCGTCTCGCCTCGAGCAAGCGAAACACGTGCGAGACGGAACGCGTGGCGCCGCCGAGCTCGAGTCCGGGTCGCTTGAGATTCTCGCAGCTGCAGTCGTTGCACGGAAACCCAGCGACGACGCAGTCGATGTTTTCGAGCATGAACGGGAGCACCTCCGCCACGTCATTGAGCAGCGCGACGCCCGGAAAGCGCGCCGAGAGGACTTGCTTGCAGTGGGCGTCGCGCTCTACCATGAGCTCTATGCGGTGGCCGGCTTGCTGGAGACCGAGATCGAGGCCTCCGATTCCGGAGAATAGGGACGCCACGCGAAGACTCACCATCTTCGCCGCGTCGCGATGCGTCGAGCGTCGGGGTGTGTGGACGCGGTCGCGGTCGCGCGGCGAGACGGGACGACGCCGACGGCGAGCAAATTCTAAAATACATTAAAAATATGCCTCTCGCTCGCGAAGAAACACACGACAACCTTGTTCTGAATCCTTCTTAATCTTGCTCGGAATCCTTCAAAATTTTGTTGTACAGCGTGGCTTCGTCGCATTCGACGCACTCGTCGATCTCCGCGTTGAGCGAGCAAAATAACTGTTCTCTCAAGATTTCCAAGTTCACGTCTTCGTACTTCTCCTGGCATCGCTCACCCCCGAGTCCGCGGTTGAAGTAACTGCGCCATCGTTTCAACAACACCACTCTCTGCGCGAGAATTCTCTGCGCGTGATCACTGCGCCCTTCGGCGAAGAGTTTCTTGATGAACTCGTCGCCTCGGTTCTTATACTCGCTCGCGGCGAAGTTGTACAACCACTTGTACTCCCCCTTCCCCGGCGACAAATCCGTCTCTTGCATCTGCGCCAGCGTCTCCTTGAGCGCTCGAAACGTAAAGTAGTTCATCAGCAAGTTGTCGACGTCGTTAAAACTCTGTTCAGGCGCGCGCGCGTCGCGCATTCCGTCAGTCAATCGCTCGAAAAGTTTAAACTCGCGCATTCGCCATCGTCGAGACGTCGCCGCTACTCACGTCGCCGTACGCCCCGCCGAGGTCCCCGCGTCGAGTGACATCGCGCGCGCGATGCCGCGCGACGCGTCGGGCGGCGAAAATCGGTGTCGCGTGCTTGACGCACGACATTTTGTGCGGGGTGCCCGCGTCCGTGGTCGACAGTTGAAGGGGCCTCGGCGCCAGCGTGGCTCGAGCGCGACATTCGAGGGATCGCGGTCGGGGAAGAGGGGATGTGGTATTGAATAGAGCGTAGAATGCTAAAGCGAGAGTGTGCGCGTCATCTCGACGCGCGGGTGGGCGAGAGGAGCGACGACGACGAGATC
>Ga0257114_1001394_pt1 | contig 17314 bp, 15 predicted proteins | sample SI112_10mmetaG_FD_190149 | JGI IMG/M metagenome (GOLD analysis project Ga0257114, IMG submission 190149) | Marine microbial communities from Saanich Inlet, British Columbia, Canada - SI112_10m | ecosystem: Environmental > Aquatic > Marine > Inlet | place: Canada: British Columbia | collected...
ATTCGTCCGTTTTCCAGCACAACATCGACGCAAAGTTCGGGCACTACGACGACGAGTACGAGGCCAAGTGGACGGGGGGTTCTTCTGGCGTGCTCTCGGACCTGCAACGTGAATGGGCCGAAGCGTCGGCCTTAGACTTGCAAGCCAACGGGATCAGTAACTTCTATATAAATGCCGCAGTCGTAGCCTTCAAGGCGGCGCGTCAATTTACGCCTGCATCCATATTCGGAACAGTATTTACGGCGTTTACCAGCCTTGCTGCAATAAGTCTGCTCGGTCCCAGCAATTACTTATCTATTGGAGAGGGAATGTTCGGGGTGTTGGACACCGCCTCAGAAGACGAATACCAGACGGACGTGTGGAACTACTTACGCAAGGACGACCTAGAACCAGACTACGACACACTCTTGAAACACGACGCCGACGAAGTGTATTACTCTTTTGGCATGTCGAATGAGGCGGTGGACAGTATGGAATCTGCGGGTTTTGATTCGTCCAAAATCGGCGAACTCGACACGGACGGCGCCGAGCGTTACATTTCTCCAACGGATAATACGCGCATCATGGCGTCACTCATGGGTGGTCAGGGTCCAACCGGCTTCGACGATTCGTCGGGTGAAGTTTTGCTCACGTTTAGCGGCGGCGGCGCGGCGCTGGACTTTTCGTTCTCTTCGAATGAGGTACTGCATGAAGAAGCGTATGAAGTCGACTTGGGCATCGAAGGTGGTGTGAAAACTACCTCGGATAGTCATTGGGATACGGAGATGACAGCGATTGCGTTTACCAACGTAATGCACCTGAAGGGTCCTGACGTCGACGGGCACTATCATCGCGAATTCGGCCGCGAGCGCGCGTTCATGTGGAACAAGCGCGGTCTTTTGACGTCTCATTACACGCTCGGTGATCCTGAATATGGCGATAAATTTGTCGTCAGCGTCAGTTCTGACGCTCGCTTTGGGACACCGCTCTTCATCACAAAAGGCGGTCGCAGTCTATGTCCCGGAGAGTTGGGCACCGTGTTTCGAGATTCTGGCGTCACGTTGGAACTCGCTTCTCGACGTTCGATGGAATCTCTCAACCCGGGTGAGCGCGCTATTTTCAGTGTCGTGATTCGAAACGAGTCACCTTACAGAGAAGCCCGCCCTTATTCACTACACCTCGTCGACGGTCTCGCTTCGTCGTTGGACGCAATCGTCGACGCCGCCTACGCCGCCGCCGCTGAACCTGGCGCAACGAGTACGAGCGTGAACGACGCCGTCATCCTTGCCGCCGGCAAATCCATCGCGCGGGGGTCTCCAGAAGTCACCTCAGTGACGAAAGCGGCGAGTGACGCGGCTGGAGGCGGTCAACCTGCGATGGAAGTTGCGAACGCGGCGTACAAGGCGCGAAGCACCGCCGCGCCGTATCAAGACAAAGCGGTGGGCGACTCGATGTTTAGCATCAACAGGAACAAGCTCTCTCTCGGCGATTACATGCCGTTCAAGTTTGTCGGTGGCGACGTGCTCGGCAGGCAGCAATTTATCGCGCAGCAGTACTTGGACGTCGCCGTCAACCCCGGTTTCGCGACGCGCAACATCAAATACGTGCAGCTGCGCGTGCAAAGTTTTTGTGAGACGCGAATATGGGAAGAATCCAATCTCTACCGCGATCCCATTGGATTCTCGCTCAACGTGGAAGAAATGAGCTGGCTTCAGCGTTGCCCGCGCGTGCAGTTCGATGAAACCACCATCGCGGGTTACTCTTCTTCTCGAGTTTCGAAATCTTCTGATCTAGTGCTTCCGCTCGTCGTCGTGAATCCGAATCCGGACGTGCTGTGGCCCGACGCCACGAACGCAACCAACCCGTCGATGAACACGAATTTGGACAAGGTTCGGTTGCAATACCGCCCTGTTACCGGCGGCGAATGGATCACGGCAAAGAGCGAAGATGGTCGATTTAAAAACGACAACTACAAGTTCAACTTCTTGTGCGAAGATTCGCGAACCGTTGGGTGCAAGTTTGATTGGAACTTGAACAACGCCTACGATAAATTGCTCAGTGGTTTCAAAGATGGCGCGTACGAGCTTCGCTTGAAGAGCTTTTGCATTAACGCCCCCACTCTTGCAGACATTTCCGTGCAAGAGTATGTCTCGGACACCACACTCGCGCTCTTTGTCGACACCAAGGCTCCGATGGAACGCGCGAGAACTGCTTCTGGCGAGACATTTTTCAACGTCGCTTTCACGGAGGAAATTGACTGCGGCGCGCAAACGCTTAGCGTCACGAAGGTCAATTCGATGTGCGACGGTGCACAAGCTACCGCGACAAACGACCCTGTTTCTGCTGAACAAGTTCAGTCCTCTTACTCAGTGACGTGCGTTTCAAACGCCGGCGCCGGCACATGGGTCGTTGGATTCCCCGACGACGCCACTGGACTTTACCGAATCACCGTCGACGGTATCACTGATTTAGCTGGCAATCCCGCGAAGACTATTGTGGACAACGTCCAGGTGCGATGCGCACCGTCGCCACCCGTCGCGCGATTGGGCGCGCGCGGCGGTGGCGCGCGCGCGCCCGTCGTCGCGCGCGCCAAGCCCGTCGCCATCGATCTCCGCGGCGTCGCTATCACCGCGCTCATCGCGATCGCTCTCTTCATCGTGCACGGCCGTAGAAGCCAGTTTTCGAGGATTCGCGTGGCGCTCGAGTCCGATGCGATCGTCCAGCCCGCGTCCTCGGCGTCGCCGCCTTCCTACGGCGCCGCCGCCATCTGATGCGCCGCGACGTGCGGGCGAACGGACGCGCGCGAATGGACATTTTGATATATTTACAAAGAACAGTCGCATCGTCTGAACGCGTGGTTTTTTCTTACTGAGCATAGCACGCGTGGCTCTTTTCTCACCGCGCGTGGCGCGCGGGGAGGCGCGCGGTCGGGGTGAAGACGACGTCAATCTGGATGCGCGCGCGCGGCGGTTTCGAGCCGCGCGCGGCGTCAAACGCCGGCAGCCGCGTGACGCATCTCGGACGCATTTCAGCCACAGCGGACGATATCGGCGCACACGCGCGCGCAATAGCGCGACGGTCGTCGATCGCCCATTGTTTTTCGAGAAATACCCGCGCCAAACGACGCTTTTCCATCGCGCGCTCCGCTTCGGCGAGCTCTGCATTCGCCGCCGCCTCGCGTTCCGCGTCCACGCGACGTCTCTCAATATCTTTCGCGCGTCCAACCGCGGTCAGGCGCGGCCAAACTTTCGAAACCTTTTTAACGCAGTGAAAAATCACCTCGCGCGCGGTGCGCTCGATCGTCATCGTGCGCGTCTCGACGTCGTCGTATAAATCCGCGCGCCACGAGTACGGCGGCGCCGACAGCGCGAGACGCGCCGACGTCCCTGCGCTCGTCATCGCGGATCTCGTCAGTCGACGACGCGAGCGCGATCAAACGCGCGCGAGCGCCCGCGCGCGTCGCGCCGAGCGCACCTCGCGCGTCCCATCGCTCGGCGCGGTCCATCGCGAGCGACCGCACGGGTGCGACTTTGACCGTCACGGTCGTCTCGTCCTGCCGCCACGCGCACCCCGTCGCGTCGTCCGCGCGCCAGTTTTCATCGCGCATTTTTCCGTCGCCTCGCGACGGGCTCGCGCGCGGACGCGCGCTCGAGAGGGCCGCGCGCGACGCGCAGTGACGCGGCTCGACGCGAATCGGCGTTTCGCGTCATTTCGCGACGCTCGCGTCGATCGAGCGCGCGCCCGCGCCCGCGCGCGCCGCGATCGCGTGACGCGCGCGAAGCAGACGCTTCCGTTCGCGCCGCGCGATGACGACGACGATGGAGGCGAACGCGGAGGCGCTGTTTAAAAACAGGACGTTAGACGAGATCAGAGAAGTCGAAGCCCGGACGCGTCGCGAAGCGCGAGAAAAGGCCGAGGCGCTGCGGTGCGTGCGCGCGCGACGCGATCGACGTCCTGGACTGACCGACGCGCTCCGAACGCGCAGGAAATTGCTCGGGGAGTCGTATAAAGATGCGATCGCGACGGTGGAGGCGCTGGAAATCATCGAAGAAACGTCACGGAGCGTGGCGCAGACGTCGAGGGAGATCGAGCGCGCGCTGCGGGAGATGAATGAAAGCGTGGATAGATCGAGTGAGCGGGAGATCGGGGAGGAGGACGCGCGAAGGGCGGCGGCGGTGGAGCGAGGGAGTCGAGTAAAATTTTTGTTGGACACGCCAGAGAAAATGTGGGGGCTGTTGGAGGATTGCGCGTACGAGGAAGCGGCGATACGGTTGATGGCGTCGGTGGAGATGTTAGATGAGATGACCCGCGGGAAAGTGCGGGCGGAGGCGCTGTACACGACTTTTCCGGTGGCGCGACAACAGGCGACTGCGCTGAATAGCTTCAAGGCGCGCGTTTCTAAACGCGCTCGAGCGGGACTGGAGCGTTCTGGATTGCGCGTGTCAGAGGTTGTGAGCGCGCTGAAAGCGCTCGTGATGATGGAGAATTTGAGCGCGACGCAGGCGTTGACACTGCTGTTGCAAACGCGTCAAGCATGGGTACGCGCGTGCCTTCGCGACATCGCGGGCTCCACGGTGACGCAAGAGTCGTTGAATAAGCGTCTGATGGCACTTATGGCGGATATCAAGCACGTGTTGCAGCTTTGCTTCGAAATTTTTGCGGGAGAGAAGGCTTTGATCGCTTCGGATACGGCTAAATCGCTCACTGTGGATGACTTGTTCCAAGGCGTCTTCGAACCGCACGTCGAATGGGAGCAGTTTCAGGCGTCCATGGCGCAAAGGAGGGAAAAGTTAGAAACTTTGAGCAGTAGTGTGGTAAGTGATGCGTGTTTGGCGTGGTTGGATCGATTGGGGCGCGATATCTCGCTGAGGGGTGTCGCGGTATTTGGGAAGATGTCAAGCTGCTCCGAACTCGCCGCGCTCGAAGCCACGTGCGCGAGCGATGAGAAGGAGTGGGAAGAATCCTGCGCCGCGCTTTTCAACCGCAAAATCAATCTTTGGCCTACATTATTCGAGCAACCTTGGCTTCAGCAAGCATTTGCTCTGTTCAAGAAGTCGTTGTCGTTCGCCGTCATCAAACCGCAAGTCGACGCGGCGCTCGTCGACGCGCTCAAAAAGAATTCCACTGATTCTCGCAAAGAATCTTCGATGTGGTCGAGCTCGAGCGCGTCAAAGGATGAAATCGTCAGTGTTCCTGATGATATCAAATGTGCGCGCGCCGTGGCGCGAAGCATGAATAAGATTATGCTTACGGTGAGGAAAGACGCTTTGAAGCTGCACGGCATTCACATCGGCGGCAACGCCGACGTTGAAGGTCGACTCGCGAAATTAGCCGAGCACATTCATGCGTGCGCGCACAAGGGTTTGGTAGATTTAGCTCAGTACCTTTTGTCCAAAATCAGTACGCAGCCTACGGAGGTGAACGGGGCGTTGATGATAGGACATCTCGCGGCCGCCGTTATGGATGTCGTCAAAGAGACAACCGTGCTTTTGAAACCAGCGAACGTGTGGCCAAAGTACGACGAATCCGCGGAGTTGATCATCAAACCCGCGCGAACACTACGAGGGTTGAAGAAACCAAAAGAATCTGAAAGTGCGAAAATCGAGGGCGTCAAGACAGAGTTTGAGAACGCGATGAACGCTGGATATGAGGTGTGGGTGAACAACTGCGCCGCCGACACCGTTCGCACATTCAGAGCGGCGTTGAGTTCGGATGACTCGTTGGCGTCTGACACGACGCCTTCGTGTTGGGAAGAAGTGACGGATAAGAACAGCGAAGGATTGCAGCTTCGGCTTCCAGCGACGCCGTCGTCCTACGTGCTCACGTCTCTGCACGGTGCGTTACAGGAAGCACAGCGCGTTGGCGGACACCTCCTACCAAGATCTGCTATTCGCATGCTCGCTACTTCTCTCGCCGATGGTCTTTTGCAAGCGTACATTGATGCGCTCGCTCGACCTCTTCGTTCGGAAAAGGGTACGTTACAGCTGCTTTTGGATGTCAAATTTGCCATGGACGTGCTCGCGATGAAGGATACGTCTCGAGTCAACGACGTGCAAAATCGCCTCACGAGTGCGCTCGACCCGATCGATTGGGCGACGTATGAGCCTTATATTTTGGAAAATGAACGTCGCGCCTACAGACGATGCGCTGTTTTGCTCGGCGGTTTCGTTCAACTGTCCAACTTGTATCAAGACACGTCCATCAAGCCCGCGACTGGGGCGAGCGCCGCCTCGGCAAAGCCAGTCGCGCGCTTCACCTATCTCCCCGTCAGTTTACCCACTCTTCGTGCGTTGAACTCTGACAGAGGTAAAGGAAAAATAGACTGGGGCGAGATCAAAGTCGATACGTTCGAAGACGAAGAGCAGGAAGGGATTTTTTCATCCATTATGCAGCAAAGTCGAAAAGGTCTGGGCAACCTCCTGCGCGAGTTAGCATAAAACTACTCTACCGGTCATCAATATTTAAAATGCAGCAACAGAATCAATCTAATATACAATTGTTTCAAACTCGCGCCGCGCTTCCTCCAGTTCGGCCGCGTCCGGCATGTTCGCGTCGCGATACTTTTCGGGATGCGCTCGCTTGTTTTGTCCGGTCGCCTTGTACATTCGAGCTCGCCAGCTCGCGTGCACTTCCACCCCAGCCAAGCTCGCGATGCGATCGTTGTACGCGAACTGCGCGTCACCGAACATGTGCGCGTGTCTCCGTGGAATTTCGCCGTGAGGCTCGAGCTTCGCATCGAGTTCAGCCGCACCTCGAGCGCACTCTTCACGCGTCGGCATCGGCACGACTCCGGAGAGCATGCGCGCTATCCACTCACTCTGTAGTTCGAACATTGGAAATGGCACGACTTTCCACGGCAAACCGACGAACGACATGGACGGTGCATTGACCGAAATGCAATGCTCGTACAACGGCGCGACGTAGTTATCTTCCACCGAGACCAAATCCTGCGGCAGAAATTCAAAACGATACTTGTAACCTGTACAAAACACGCACACGTCGCAGTCTGCCGCAACCGTGTCGTCTTCGAAAACCACCGAACCATCGGACTCGAATCGTTTCACGTTTGGTTTACGGAAAATATTCCCGCGGGCGCCGATGCCCTCGGTGGATTTGGCCCATTCGGGATTTTGCCACGTGCGCGCCGACAAGTACACCGTCGAAGCGACTTCGGCGATTTCCCGCGAGATATCTTCTCCGCTCGCCATCGCACCTATGAGCAACACCTTCTTCCCGACGAAGCGTGTGTCATTGGGAATCCTGTACTCGTGACTGTGCATTCGTTCCCCCGGCCACGTCTGCGCACCGTCGAATTCCGGCACTCGTGGCTCGTTGTAGTGCCCGTTCGCGACGACTACGGCGTCGAACATTTCCCGCCGCGTCTCATCGTCTTTTCCGCTCTTCCACACCACTTCCCAAGCGCTCGACCACCGCGCCTCCTCTTCCGCGCTCTCCCGCACCGCGCGCACCACCGACGTCACCCGCGCGTCGTACTCCACGAATCTTTCGAGCCCAAACGTCTCCGCGTACCTCTGCAAATACCTTCGCACCTCCTCGCGTCCGCAAAACCGTCGCATATCGCCACCGCGCTCGCCCGTCGCGTCGAACGGAAATTCTCGAAATCCCATCACCTCTCGCGGCAGATTCGTTCGCAACGACGCGTACATCGGCGTCGGCGCCTTTGATTTCGACGCCGTCGCCTCGTCGCCGTCGTACCGCCACGTCCCTCCCAGCGAATCCGCAACCTCGAACGCGCGCGCGTCGTGACCTTGGCGTCGCATCGCGCGCAGCGCGCTCAGTCCCGCGGCGCCCGCGCCGACGATCGCGACGCGCGCGCGTCGTCGCGTCGTCGTCGTCGTCGTCGTCGTCGTCGTCGTCTGTTCGGCGTCGGCGTCATCATCTTTCACGCGCGCCGCGCGCATCGCGACCGCGACGCGACGCGCGCGACGCGCGACGACGCCGCCGACGCCACCGACGCGCGTCGTCGTCGTCGTCCCGCGCGCGTCGCGCGTCCCGACCCGCGCGGCGCGCATGCGACGCGCCAGTGTGTGACGCGATGCCGACGACGACGACGACGACGACGACGACGGCGGCGACGCGTCGAGCGCCCGCGACGACGCGCGCGCGACGACGCGCGTGCGCGACGCGAGCCGCGAGCGAACCGCGGTCGCGCGCGCTGTTCGCGAGCGACGACCGCGGAATCGTGCTGTACGACGGCGTGTGCAATCTGTGCAACGGGGCGGTGAACTTCGCGCTGCGGCACGACCGAGACCGCGCGAGGGGGTCGGTGCGGTTCGCCGCGCTGCAATCGTCCGTCGGGCGCGCGCTGTTGGTGGAGGCGGGACGGGACGCGGACGACATCAGCAGCATCGTGTACGTGGAGGCGAGCGGGACGGCGTACGCGAAGTCGGAGGCGATACTGCGCATAGGGAGAGATTTGTTGGGGGCGCCGTTCGGGGGGGCGGCGCGAGTGGCGATGTGGGCGGTGCCTCGGGTGGTGGGGGATTGGGTGTACGATCGCGTGGCGGATAATCGGTACTCGATCTTGGGACGCAGGGACGAGTGTCGATTCGGCGACGACGAAGACGACGATCGATTTCTCGCGTAGGGGTGGTAGGTTCTCTAGTCTAGTTTTGGATATTAACACGGACGATTCGTCATCGACGACCGCCGCGACCGCCGCCGCGACCGCCGCCGCGACCGCCGCCGCGACCGCCGCCGCGACCGCCGCCGCGACCTTTGACGTATAAACCGCCCGTCTTGCCGCTTCTGATGTCTTTATCGAACGAAGACGGCTTGTAGTCGGACATGTCGTTCGCGCTGAATTTATCGTTTCGTTTCGCCGTCTACGATGATGAAAAATGATGAGCGCGGCCGTCAGTCGAATGTTTGAGCGAAGAAAGTTCTCCGCCGAGGACGCGAACGCGCGCGAGCGAGGCTCTGTGAATAACAGGCCCATGGTCTGTCCCGTGACGTAATTGCGACGACGTCGCGCCCGCCTAGGCAATGGAATATGGTCCTGCTCTTTCGGGAGGCGTCTTCGTGAGAAGAGCCTACGACCGAAGAGTCTATATACGGTGTTTACGTAGAGATATACGTCGTGGAGTTTCGACGCCTCGTCGCGTTGACATCCTGGGATGCGGGCAGCACCCCAGGGTCCACCGAAATGAGAAAAAAACGAAAAATTGACGGAAATACTAACATCTTCGCGCGCGTTTCGACGAGAGCATCGCACGTACCTTTTTACGTCCACCGAAGCCGTATTTGGAATCCCGATCCTCGCGCTTGCGCTTGGCGTCGCCACCCGCGCCCTCGAACGGCGCCTTGCCGTCGTCCGCGAACCCACTCTTCTGGCGCTGCTTCCTCCACTTATCCAAACTTTTAATTTGCGATTTCTTGTCGAGCGTTCGTTGCTTGATCTTCTCGGCTTGCACTTGTTTACCGTACTTTTTCGATTCGCGCGCTTTCCTGCGCTCCTCGCGAATCTCCAACTGTTGTTGCTCGAACAACAACTCACTTCGCACGCGCTTCATGTGCTCATCGCTCTTCACCATTTCAGCGTAGTAATCATCCGGTCTTCGCACGGGAACTCCGAGATCTTTCAACCGTCGCACGCACTCGTTCGCGCTCTCCAACGCTCGCTCGTAAAAAAACGTTTCCCTCGTCAAGTCGTCGTTCACATCCACCACGCGCTCCGCATTCGTCCCCGTGATCGCCATGTGATCGATCCATTTCGCCTTATGCGTCCATTTAAAATCTACGCCGCACCGCGCGGTTCCATCACCGTCGTCGTCAGTCTTCGCGTTCGGTCTCGACAACCCCGCGCGCGCCTCCGTCCCGTTCCCATCCCATCCCATCCTTCCCTCATCCGCCGCGCGTCGCGTCGCGTCGCACCTTCCAGGCTCGCCTCCAACCCCTTTTCATTGTTCGCGTAACTCTTCCTCGCCGCCGCGCCGTCCCGCGCGCCCGCGCGCTCGCGTTTCACCGATTCCAGCGCCGCCATCTCGCGCTCGAGTTCGTCGTCCGAATCCATCCCGCGTTCGCCGTCGTCGTCGTCGTCGGTCGACGCGTCGTCGTCGTCGTCGCGATCGACGTCATCATCGCGCGCGTCCTCGTCGTCGCCGTCGTCGCCGTCGCGTCGTCGTCGCGCGCGCATCGTCGCCGTGTGCCGTCGACGCGCCGCCGTCCGACGGTTCCGACTGTTTACCCATACGACGGTGCGAGACTCGGCATGTAGCGCTAAACTCGGACCTCGTGACGGTTGCGATGGCTCACTCGTCGGCGCGCGATGCGCGAGCGAACGGCGACGACGGGCGTCACGCGTCGACGCGCGCGATGCCGTGCGCGCGAACGAACTCGTCTCCGACGATCGCGCGTCCGTCGACGCCGCGACGCGCGCGAAAGACGTCGCGAGGACGCGCGGATGGACGTCGACGCGCGCGCGCGCGCGGGACATCGCGAGACGGCGAGGCGGCGCGAAGCGGCGCGACGACGCGCGAGGACGGCGTGAGCAGGCGAGGAGCGCTGGGGAGAGGGATCGCGCTCGTGGGCGCGGTCGGGGCGGGCGAGATCGGCGCGGCGCCGGCGCGGGCGTTCATAGATTTACCGAGTCGGCTCCACAACAGATACTTCTTCGTGAGGCACGGAGAATCGGTGCTGGACGTGCGGAACGGGGGGATGATTTTGAGTAACCCGAGCTTCAAGTACGACACCACGTTCGGGCTGACGGCGAGAGGCCGAGCGCAGATGCAAGAGGCGGCGAAGACTATTTTAAGGGATTTCGACGGCGCGCCGGCGTGGTTGTACACGTCGAATTTTCAGCGGTCGTTTCAAAGCGCGTTGGTGCTCAGGGAAGAGATCGGGCTGTTGTTTTCGCAGATGCGCACCGAGTTTAGCGGGTTATTAGATCCGAGAAAGATGGGTGCGTTGGATTTCGGCTCGCAAGAGGCGTGGGTTGACGTTTGGAAGAACGATTTCGACGACCCCTCCTCGACGCCGCCTCCGGTGCCGAGTTCGTTGCAACCGTCGGCGAGCGTGGAGTCGTGCTTAGACATTTATCGACGCGCCCTCGAGGCGTTCACGCGTCTCGAAGCCACGTATTACGGCGAAGACATCATCATCGTCTCCCATCAGGACACCCTCAGCGTCTTCGCCGCCGCGTTGAACGGCACCGACCTCTCCCGCCACCACCTCGACTACCCGTTCGAGCTCGGGCAGGTTCGATGCGTCGACCTGACCGTGCCCCCTCGCGACGGTTCGATCGCCCCGACTGATCTTCGCGGCGATTACGCCGTCGGCGACAGCGCGATTAATTATTCCTCGTCGTCGACCGCGGCGTAGCGCAGACGGACGGATGCGAAATCAAAAATCCAAAAATGCACGAAATCACACCTCGCGCGGCGCCAGCGCAGCGCGCCGACCGGGATACGCGCGCGCGCGCCGCGCCACACGCCGTCGCGCACGCCCGCGCGCGCGCCCGGTCGACGCGCGGTCGCCCGAAGACGCCTCCGCTCGGTATAGCCGACGCGCGACGCGCGACGACGCGACGCGCGCGCGCGTTTCGCGTCGCGCGCGTCGCGATCGTGGATAGCGTATCCAAACGAATCGAGCGAACGCATTCGCGTCGTGCGACGCGCGCGGACGAGCGAACGGGGACGAGGGACGGTGAAGATGCGCGCGATGCGAGCGCCGACGTCGACGGGCGCGCGCGCGGGAGAAAGGACGCGAAGAGAGAGGGTCGGGCGAGGGAGAGACGACGGGAAGGTTGGGACGCGATCGACGGCGAGGACGACGCGGACGCGAGCGGTGACAGATTCGAACGATACGCGCGTCGTCGCGGATGAGAGATTCGTGGTGAAGACGGAAGTGGAGAGCGTCGCGACGAGCACGGCGGCGGTGAGTCGAAAGGTGCGACCGGGGATGCGTCGGGTGTTTTGCGACGAGAGCTCGTTGGAGACGCCGCGGGAGGAGAGTAAGATTCGGGAGTTTTGGTATCCGGTGATGTTTGAGAGCAAGTTTAAGGAAATCGACGAAGAAGTCGAGGTTGTTTTGCTAGATGAGACGTGGGTGGTGCGTAAGGTTGCGGAAGGGCAGTACGAATGCGAGAGTAAGAAGAGTCCGCGTACGATGCTGGCGACGGGGACGAGGGACGGGCTCGTCATGGTGTGGCCTTCGATGAATTGTGGACCCACGGAGGAGCTTCCGTCGCACTTTGCGGCGCCAGAAGGGTACACCATTCACGCAGAACTCATCATCGAGGACGTTCCCGTCGAACACGGGTTGTTGATGGAGAACTTGCTCGATTTGGCGCACGCGCCGTTTACGCACACCGGCACCTTTGCCAAGGGTTGGGGCGTGCCAAACATGGTCAAGTTTGCGTCTCGCAAATTAAGAAAAGAAGGCGACGGGTGGCACGATATGGGTAACTTTCTCGCCAACGGTCGCAGCGAAGGGAGCTGGAAACCGTACCCCATCGACATGAAGTTTTTGGCGCCGTGCATGGTCGACAGCCACATTGGCTTGGCGCAAGCGGGCGCAGTGGGTAAGGGTGCGCAGTTTAAGGAAGGTGTCAGCGCGTTGGAGTGCGAGAAGCACTTGCATCAGCTCCACGTGTGCTTGCCTAGCACTCCAGGTCACACGCGTTTGCTCTACCGTATGTCCCTTGATTTTGCCTCGTGGGCCCAATACGTCCCGGGCATCGAATACATCTGGACCGAGATGGCGAACCAAGTTCTCGGCGAGGATTTACGTCTAGTCACGGGTCAACAAGACCGCATGCAGCGTGGTGCCCGAGTTTGGGCCCATCCCGTAGCTTATGATAAGCTCGGTTTACATTATCGCCGGTGGCGCAACGTTATCGACGGGAAAGACGCCGACGGTTGCGCCGTCGAGTAAACGCGCTCGACCGGCTCTTACCGTTTCACACACCACCCATCACCACAACATTGCATCACCACAACATTGTAAACTATTTCAAGTCATTTTCATTTTCATTTACCACCAGCGCCAGCGCCAAGGCAACCTCTCTCTTCTCCCTCTTCGCTCGCCCTCTGGGTTCGCGCAGATCCATCCCCCCCGCGCTCAGATTCGATCGAAGCGACGTTTTTGGCGGGAGAAACGAATTACGAACTCTTCACAACTTTGCGCGTCAAACGCTCACGAACTCGCGCGATGGCCACTATGATTTCACAAAAAAACGCCCTGTTATTCACCGCCGTCACGGGCTTCGGCTACGGGCTGCAGTTCATGCCCGAACTTCCGAGTGCGTCGACGGACCGCGCGAATGCGTTCGGAGAATTGACTGAATTACCGATGCGCGATGTGAACTGACGGAGTATACGCAATTTTAAATGCCACAGCGTTCGCGCAGCCGATGATGAAGTACTACGGTCTTAAGAGCACCGTTATCTCTGACTTTATGATGCACGCGACCGGAATCATGCTCTTAACGTCCATGGTCGCCCTCGTGTACGTCGCGAGGACGCAATCCGAGCCGACGCTGCACCGATTCACATTCGCGCAGATGATCGGATGCTTCTCTCGCATCACCGTTATGTCGTGCCACGGCGCCAAGTCGCGCATCGGTGGTCTTCAAGTGACCAAGGAGCTCGCGATGGGATCCAAGGTGGGCTTGCTCACGTTTATCTTGCTCGCCGAGTCGCAACGCGGTACGACGCGTCTTACTCCGATGCGCAACTTTATCACGGATTCCAAGACTGTCAAGCAAAAGATCATCGCCGCCTCTTTGCTTATGGAGTTGTACTACATGCTCATGCTTCACTTCGGCGACGCCACCGTCGCGGGCTGGTTCTCGTCCAAGATCAAAGCCACCGATTATATCGCAATCCACTGGACCGCCACCATCGGCTTTCTTCGCTGGATGGGCACAATGAAGATGTTCACCATCCTTCCCGAGGAATCTCTCGGCACCGTGGCCAAGTTCCACGCCGTGGACAACTTGATGAACCTTTACATGATGCGTAAGCACGCCGCCGCCTTCAAGGCTGCCGAGTTCACGAAGCACTTCACCATGGGCGTCGCCCGACTCGGCGCCACGCTCTTCGCCGCCATGTGAGCAAACCGCGAAACCGAAGTCTTTCAATCGCCCGTCGATCTTGGACGAGAAATGAATAAGCAACTTAACCGCATTTAGAATCGTGTAATTTAAACTCTTTCACGCACTTTCACGCGCTTCATGACTTCGCCGCTCGCGCGCGTTCGCGAACGACTGCTCAGAGCGAAAAGCGCGACACAACCGCCGCCGTCACTGTCCCTCGCGTCATGTCGCCGTCATCCTCCGTGCTCGAACCCGAGGACGGCGAACCATTCGCGCGCGTCCATCGAGCGCACTACCGCGGTTTCGTCGTGGACGCGCCCTCGGTGCTTCCCGCGTCGCTTCACGACGACGTCGAACGCGCGTTCGACGACATGCGCAGCCGAGGCGAATTCACGCACGACGTCGTTTCCGCCGGAAATAAAGTGTCCACGACGTACGTGCGGCGCTGCCTGCTCGGTGAGGACGGAATGACGTATCATTATCAGAAGTTACGCCTGTTTGCGCAACCGTGGCGCGGACGGGAGGCGTACGAAGTGGTGAGACGGTTGAACGAGACGCTGACGAGGAGCGCGCGAGAGCGATGCGAAAAGCTCGGCGGAGCATTCGCGGAGAGTGAGTGCGAATACAACGTGACGCTGATTAATTACATGGAAACAGAGGGTGAGAGCGAAATAGAGCTACGGAATGAGGAGAAGTTCGATCTCGGGACGACGTCGGTGAGTTGGCACAGCGATTCGTCGTTGCGAGAAAATTCCACCGTGGCGGTGTATCACACATACGAGGCGCCAGAGAGAAAAGACTGGCGAGTGGCGCTGAGGGCGTTGAACGCGGAGTGCGAGGTGCTTTGCGTGCCTTTGGAGGATAAAGCGACGTATTACATGTGTGGTGAGTTCAACGCCACTCACCATCACGCCGTGCTCACCGGCTCGAGCGCGAGATATTCTTCGACGCATCGAGTCGCCGTGGTGGCCAAGGATACGTTCCAGTACATCAAAAGGCGGTGTATCGATGCGCTCGCAATTGTACCAGACTTAGAGCGCGAGAATAAACCTTTGGATGCGAAACAGATACAGTTCTTAGCCGACGTCCATCGCGAGGTTGAATTTCAATGGATTAGAATGTTTCACCTGCAAGGCGAAGCACACGCGGCGTGGCACGATACGTATTGGACGAGAAAAATCGCCGAACTCACCGAGGCGTGGGATCGCATGGAGGCTTGCTTTCGAGTGATTTTGTCCAAGCTCAAGCGTTCATCTCGCTCGCCCGAGTCGCCGCCTCGAGCGTACGCGATGCTGCTTTACGCGCTGAAAACCGTCAAGGAGTTGCGAGACGAGTACACGAAGCGAACCAAGGCGTCGGCGTACGCGTCGCTACCGCCGTCGCAACGTCCAGTTGATCTGCCCGCGTACGACGATACTTCTCCCCTTCCGTTCGAGCTCAAACCCGTGATTTACTTTCTCGAGGAGGAGCAAAACAAAGTGTGAATCTATCGATCCGTCGCGTAGAGTTTAGAAATTGTAGTTCAGACATTGCATCGTGTGCATAGAAATTGTGCTTGTCTCTTGTTTACAACAAAATTGGAGGGTGATGTCGACGATTTCGGCGTTCTTGCGCGCCCTGTGAATCATCGAGCGTCGGCGTAGTCTACATACAAGCGCGTGCTGCGCTAATTATTCGTCGTTGTGGTCGACGGCGAGCGTAATTTGTCGCGTCTCTTCTTCTTCGCTGGAAGAAATTCGCTTGGCGCGATTCTCGAGGTTTTCACTCGCGCTATGCTCGGCACTTCCACCGTCACTTCCCTGGCCGCTTCCCTGGCCGCTTCCACTGTTGGTTTTACCTTTTTCTTCGCGATCTTTCCTCTTACGTCCCGCGCGGACGTCGCTTCTCTTCGCGTCTGTCGCGTCTCCCGACGCCCGGGTCGATTCAGAGCTATCCTGCGCTCGTTTGAGCGTCAGACGATACTTCTGCAAATGCGAAGCGACGTTTTCACGCGTCAACCCTTTGACATTCATTATTTTCATAATCGCCTTCGGCACCGCCGTCTTAACCCCGAGCTTTTGCACCGCCGCGATGAATTGCGCGTGCAGTTGCGGCGTCCACACCAACCGCTGTCGCTTGCTCAGCTCCACCTCGCGCTCGACGCCGATATCGCGCTCAGCCGCCGCCGAACCGGTGGCGGCGAGAAGATCCATCATCGTTCCACCCCCACGACTCCCCGACGCGAACGCCGCGTGCTGCGCCGCCGCCGCGTGTTGCAAATAATTCCACTGCCGCGTAAACGTAAACGCGCTCGCGTACGCCCGCTCCTGAATCTGTCTCGAAAACGAATCCCCCGGCACCGCCACCGCGCGCGCCGCGCCCGCGTACGCGTCGTACGTCATCGGCGACATCGCTCGCATCGCATCGTACGCCCCGTACACCGCCGGATACACCGTCATCGCCGCATACGGCGGTCTCGCCGCGTTCGCGTTCGCGTTCGCGTTCGCGTCGCCCCGCGCGTCCGCCCTCGCGTCGTCGTCCCGCGCCCTCGCCCTCGCCTCCGCCGCCCGCGCCGTCGCGTCGCTCCCCGTCCCCCTCTCCATCGTCGACGATCGTCGTCGATCGCGCGTCGCCGCGCGTCGCGCGTTCCCTCGAATCCGCGTCGCGCCCGCGCGATCGTCGATCGGCGGCGGCGCCCAACGAACTCCGATCCGAGCCGCCGATCGCGCGCCGAACGCGTCGACGCGTCGCGACGCGCGCCCGCGCGCGTCGAGCGTCGAGCGTCGACTTTTCGCGTCGCGTCGCGTCGCGCGGCGTCGTCGCCGTCGCGCGGCGTCGTCGCCGCCGTCGTCGCGCGGCGCGAAAAGTCGACCGAAACGACGTCGGGCGCGCGCGCGGCGAGATCGGCGAGTCGCGAAAAATACCATCTACCGTAAAGTGAATGTTAAATGCGTAATCTCGTGTCGCGGTGTTCGGGTCCGCCCTCGGTGGTGTTTTTCGCCCCCGGGGGCCGTTCGACCGATCGCGCGTCGAACGGGCGATCGGTCGATCGTCGATCGACGCGAACGCGCGATCGACGAATGTGCGATGGAGACGGCGCGGGCGACCGATCGCGGCGGCATCGCGCGACGCGAGCGACGCGCGCGCGGGGGGGCGCGGGCGAGGGGGCGGGCGGGCGTCGCGGATCGGTTCGGCGCGGTTCGGTTCGGTTCGGCGCGGTTCGGTTCGGTTCGGTTCGGTTCGACCGCGCGACGGATTGATTGATTGATTGATTGATTTGATTGGTTCGCGACGATGGCG
>Ga0257114_1001402_pt1 | contig 17255 bp, 18 predicted proteins | sample SI112_10mmetaG_FD_190149 | JGI IMG/M metagenome (GOLD analysis project Ga0257114, IMG submission 190149) | Marine microbial communities from Saanich Inlet, British Columbia, Canada - SI112_10m | ecosystem: Environmental > Aquatic > Marine > Inlet | place: Canada: British Columbia | collected...
AAAGCAAAAGCAGTTCCTAAGAAAGAAGATGTTAAGGCAAAAGCAAAAGCAGTTCCTAAGAAAGAAGGTGTTAAGACAAAAGCAAAAGCAAAAACAGTTCCTAAGAAAGAAGGTGTTAAGACAAAAGCAAAAGCAAAAACAGTTCCTAAGAAAGAAGGTACTAAGACAAAAGCAAAAGCAGTTCCTAAGAAAGAAGGTACTAAGACAAAAGCAAAAGCAAAAACAGTTCCTAAGAAAGAAGGTGTTAAGACAAAAGCAAAAGCAGGTCCTAAGAAAAAATCAAAAAAAACATATCAAGGAGGAGCAGGGAAAAATCAAGAAAAAAATAGATTAGAAGAGTTTTTTAACTATATATACGGTGAAAATGATTTTGAATTAGGCGAAATTACTGAGACTTCATATAAAGCAAATAATAAAGAGACTTCATATAAAGCAAATGATAAAGATAAATACAACTTTAAAGCAAATGATAAAGATAAATACAACTTAATAACTATAATAATTACAGCACATGGGGGTGAATGTAAACGTGATTTACAAAATTCCCCTCTAACAATTTTAGATAATGATAATCCAGGAGGAAAAATAAATTTTACTACTTGGACAGATATAGGTGCAAAGGATCAAATAAGAATGGCTGCAACCCGTCCAGTTATAGCTTACTCAGAATTAGAAAAAGATAATCCTAAAAATATTCAACAAGTAGTTATTGAAAATTATTTTAAAATTTTTAGAAATTATATAACAAAAGACAATGAAATTTTTGAACGGGTGCCAACTATTTTACAACAGATTAATGAAATATATAACCAAAAAGTAGAAGGACAAGAAATAATTATTAACCCAAAAAAAGATAAGTTCCAAACATTTTTACAGCATGTTTTAGAGTTATCTCACGACGAGCATAATTGGCCAAATATAAAGGAAAATGAAATTCTAATACCAAACATAAATTTAACACCAGATGCAAAAAATGATTATCATACATGTATACAGATTTCATATGTTGATGAAGAACATAATATTAAAATAATTACAATAACTTTATTTGATTTATTTCGATTTATAATTTATGATTTTGCGAACGAAAAAAAAAAGAAAATCCCTCCCATAAAAAATATAGATTGTATTGATAGTGAAGGATCAATCCATTTAATTAATTTAAAAAAAAAAGGACTTGCAATTTATAATATTTTTGAATATATAAAAAAAATATTACCAGATATTGTTGGTCCATTAAAAGATAAAACATTTGATATACATTTACATAGTTGTTTAAGTAACATTAATGAAGTATTTTTAAATCATCATATGTCTAAATATTCTAATCAGTTAACGCCTGAGCCCAACCAGCCAATCATGCCTCGTCTTAATATGTTAACTAATTATAAAGTGAGAAGAAAAAATAATTCTGACCAAAAACAAGAACAACAAAAAAGTATAGAAGATCTGATACAAGAGTTTGCAACAATAATATTCAGAACTGAAGATTTTAAAATAATAAAAAATACTGCTAAAGGCGAAAAACAATGTACGCTTGCTCCTGGACGAAGAGGATTAAAAAGAGGAATAGGACAAAACTTTGATAAAAACCCAGAACCAAAACGTAGACCAGGATTTGTAGCAAGAGCAAGACTAGCAAGACAAAAAGTTTATTTAAGAAGGAGAGCAAGTGATTTAGCTACTATAAGTAAACCGCTGGCGCGGGTACCAAAATATCCAGATGATAATCCACATCAAAATTCTGAAATTAATATTGATAATATCTTTGAATATTTAGAAAGAGAAAATTTATTTAATAACATGAAAATCATTAAACTGTATAATAGAAAACAATAAATAAAATGATTATAAATATTTTTGTGCTTCTTCCAGTCGTTCTTTATATTTTTTCTTTTTTGTAATTTTATACATTTCTTTTTGTTCTTTCACTACTATTGGAGCAAGTTTTTTTATTAATGATAAAGGTACTTTGTTTTTCATTTGTAAAAACCATACAACAAATAAAGTACTAGAATATGTAAAGTACATCTCTGGTCCAATATGGCTATATTTGGTTAATTGTAATATATTATTATTTATTTGTTCATTATCTTTAATATTATTTTTTTTATATTTTTTTATATTTTTAATTAAGTTAACTAAAGCATCTATTTTATATTTTTTATATTTATTATAATATTTAGTAGTATTTGTATAATTATATTTTTTTTCATAATTATTTAATTTCATCATTTCTTCATCAAAAAAGTTTTTATATAATTCATCATTTGTAAATTGTGGTATCCATACTGTTATATATTTACCATTTTTATCTTTGCTATTTTTATGTTCATTATATAAAATATAATGTGAATTTATTTTTTTTGATGATATATTAAAAAGTGTCGGAGGGTAATAATTTATATCCAAAGATTTTTCAATAGATTTAATTTTCCATAATTTTTTAGAATCAAATAAAATTTTAATTATAAAAATAATTATAGATTCAATTTTATCAGTATTTATAATACTTGAAATATCTATACTAATTTGTGTATCTATATCACTATGTAAATTTTTTGATCCTGTGGGAAACACATTAATTAAATTTTTATTAATACAACAATTTTCAATTTTATAATTTACTTCATCTGAATAAATAAATCTAATTCCATTTAATAAATTACGCAATTCTATTGAATATTCTTCATTTTTCATTAAATCATTCCAAGTATTATTTGATATTTTTAATTTTTTAAAATAAACTAATGCCCCTTTAATTAAATTTTCACAATCAAATTTTTCCATTTATTTTATTATATTTTTTATTATAATTTTTATTAGAATTTTTATTATAATTCTAATATTGCTAAATATTTTTAATAAAACTTATTTTTTAAATAAGCACCAGTTATAAAACCAGCAGAATTACATAATATATCACTCCATTTACCATACCACCAATTACCACTTATTTTATCTGTTGCTAAATTATTACAATCTCCATAACCACCTAACCAACCAGGACGATTTTTACCATAGAAATGTTCAAATAGTTCCCATATAATACCTATAATCATAGTAATTATAAATTTTTTTGGATATATAAATCCAACTAACATAAAAAATAGATAATGGGTCATGGACCAACCATCTAATTCAAATAATATTTTATTCTCCAATGGGTCTTTAAAATTTTTATTATTACATCTAAATTTTCCATACGGAAATATAAAAAGTAATGGTATTAAAAATAATAACAAGAATTTAATATTTTCCATTTATTATAATTAATAAATTTTTTATTAAAAAGAGTTTTAAATTTAATTTAAAATTTAATTTAAAAATATAAGTAGAATATTAGTAAAATGTTTAGAAGAGGAACAAGAAAATCTAAATCAAGAATACATAAATGTAATATAGCAGTTATTGGTTCTGGTGCTAGAGAACATGCTATAGCAGAGAAGTTTGCGAAAGATAATAAAATAACAAATGTATATGTTTTACCAGGTAATGATGGAATTACTGGAGATAAAATTAAAATTGTAAATAATCTTAAAACTAATAGAGAGATACTTCAATTTTGTATTAAACAAAAAATAGATTTAGTTTTTGTAGGACCGGAAATTCCATTAATAAATGGATTAGTAGATATTTTAGAAGAAAATAATATAAAAGTGTTTGGTCCAAATGAAGATAATGCAAAATTAGAAGGTTCTAAAATTTATAGTAAAGAGATTATGAACAAATATAAAATACCAACAGCTAATTATATAGTATATGATAATTATGAAGATATATGTTCAGAAATTCGTATAAGCGATATGGATATGGTTATAAAATATGATGGTCTAGCAGGAGGTAAAGGTGTATTTATACCAGATACACAAGAAAATGCTATAACTATTGTATATGATATATTTAAAAAGAATGTATTCGGTAATAATCCTAAAGTAATTATTGAAGATAAACTAGAAGGAATAGAATGTTCTTTAATGGGATTTTGTAATGGTAAAGAGATTACATTTATGCCTCAAGCTCAAGATTATAAAAAGAAAAATGATAATGATGAGGGTCCAAATACTGGAGGTATGGGGTCTATTGCTCCAGTTAATATTTTAACAGAAGTAGAAGTAACATATATGAAATCTCTATTAGATAAATTAGTAAAAGATTTAAATTATAAAGGAATTTTATATGTTGGGTTAATGAAAACTAAAGATGAAATATTTGTATTAGAATTTAATTGTAGGTTTGGCGATCCAGAAGCACAAGTATTATTAAGTTTATTAGATAGTGAATTATATCAAATATGTATGGATTGTATAAATGGAGCTACTTTAAAGATTAATTGGAGTAAAAAGAGTTGTATGAATGTAGTATTATCTCATGAATGGTACCCTTATGATAAAAGTAATACATTATTTGAAATAAAAAATATAGATAAAATGCCTGATGATATAAAGATATATTTTGGAAATATTATTAAAATTAAAAATACTCTATGCTCAAATGGAGGTCGTATTTTATCTATAGTATATATGGATGAAGACTTAAGTAAATGTTTTAATAAATTATATAATAATATCAAAATATATTATAAAAATATATATTATAGACGAGATATAGGTTATGAATATATACAAAATACAACTAAAAATAATATAAATATAAAAAATAATGAAAGAATGAATTATAAAGAAGCTGGTGTAGATATAGATAAAGGAAATGAATTTGTAAAGATAATAAAGAGTATTTGTAAAGATGATAAAAATGATATAGGTGGATTTAGTGGTGTAGTAGAATATAAAGGAATAAAATTAGCAGCAACTACAGATGGTGTTGGAACAAAATTAGAAATAGCAAAGAAATTAAATAAGTATGATACAATAGGGATAGACTTAGTTGCTATGTGTGTTAATGACCTAATTGTACAAGGTGCACAACCATTACTATTTTTAGATTACTTTGCTACAGGTAAACTTGATTTAGATATGGGTAGAGAATTAATTTATGGAATAAATGAAGGTTGTAAAGAAGCAGGTTGTAAATTAGTAGGAGGTGAAACTGCTGAAATGCCTATAACTTATTCAGAAGATAATTTTGATTTAGCAGGATTTTCATTAGGTATAATTGAAGGTATAACATATCCAAAAACTATTAATTCAGGAGATTTGATTTTAGGTTTAAAATCAACTGGTGTACACTCAAATGGATTTACATTAATTAATAAATTACTTGAAACATATACATATGATTTAGAAGAATTATTAACACCTACCAAAATATATGTTAATGAAATATCAAAAATAAAATTAATTTTTGAAGATTATATAAAAGGATTTAGTCATATAACCGGCGGTGGTCTAATTGATAATATAAATAGATTATTAGACAAAGAACATAATATAAAATTAAATTATGATTGGGAAATACCAGATGTATTTAAGTGGATATATAAAAATAGTAATATGTCTGTAAAAGATATGTTAAGAACATATAATTGTGGTATTGGAATGACTATAATAGTTGATAAAATTATGTTTAAAGATATAAATAATAATGAATTAGTATCAATGTTAAATACTAATAATTTAATACCAATAGGTATGATAATTAAAAATGATAAACCAATAATAGATTATGATTTAATAAAAAATAAACTGAAATAATTTTTTAATTTTATTTTTTAATTTTATTTATTAATTTTATTTTTTAATTTTATTTTTTAATTTTATTTTTTTAAACTTTTAAAAATTCACTATTTTTATTAATAATGAACCACTCACCTTCGTCATAAAACTTTGCGTATATATAACTGTTTTTTTGAACATCAAGCCATCCATTATTAAATAGTACTTGTTCATAATCATTGCCCCATTTAGATTTTTTTGTATTTTTAATACAGCGTATTTGAACCATTCTTATTTTAATTTAAATAAATAATATTTAAATTAAATTCAAATTTTTAATTATTTGTAGTATGTGTATACGGAATTGCTATAGCAATAGCACGAGATTCTATATCTCTTTTATCACGTTTTATTATTTGAATTTCTTTAAATATTTTATATATAACAATTGAAATACATATAAAAATTACAATTAATCCAATAATTTGATAAATCATATTTAAAATATTTTAAATATTTATAAAAAATAATATAAAATTCAATTTTTTTTAATTCTATAAAATAATATTAAGTACATACAGTTTCAATTAATTTATGAGCAACTAAATACATATCACAAGAACTAGCAGGTCGTCTATCTTCAAAATAACCTTTACCTTCTTTTTGAACAAGTTTACCAATTCTAATAGATTTACCTCTATCAGCATAACCCCATGAAAATTTATCCATAGATGCTGTTTCGTGTTCTCCAGTTAATCTTTTATCATTATCAACTCCATATACTTCAAGATGTTCTTTATGTTTTGCTTCTAATTTAGGCATAACATTTAAAATATGTTGTAAACCACCATCTTCTCTCATAGAAATAGTACTAAAATTAGTATGCATTCCACTACCATTACAATCACCTTGAATTGGTTTAGGATGCCATGAAATATCTACATTATGTTTTTCGGCAACACGTGATAAAATATATTTACTCATCCAAGCATCATCTGTAGAATTTAAAGCATCTCCAAAAATCTGATATTCCCATTGACCACAAGCAACTTCTGCATTAATTCCTACAATTTCTACTCTCGCATATAAACAAGCTTCATAATGCTCATCAATTATATTACGACCAAAACAATTAGTTGCTCCATTAGAACAATAAAATTGTCCTTGTTTAGGTGGTTCTCCACTTTCTGGGAAACCAATTGGTTTATTAGTATCAGGATTTATCATAAAAAATTCCATTTCAAAACCAAACCACGGTTCTTGAATATTGATATTTTTACATTCCATTAATTTAGATAATTGGTTTCTAGTATTACTTTCATGTGGTGTAATCATATCAGGTTGAATAGTTTCACATAATACTAATTTAGAAGAATATTCAGAAATTCTATTAAAAGGGTCAGGATATATTTTAATAGGTTTTAAATATACTTCCGAATCAATACCAGGTGCTTGACCAGTAGATGAACCATCAAAATTCCATAATGGTAATTCAGATGGTTTAATATTTTTTACGCCATTACTGTAACTAATAATTCTTGATTTAGATCTTAAATTATTATCAGAATCAATCCAAACATATTCATATCTAATTTTACCCATCAGTATATATAATTATATTTATGAATTTTTAAATGAATTTTTAAATGAATTTTTAAATGAATTATATATAATTTAAAATTTGAATTATATATAATTCAAATTATATTAAATTTTATTGAATAATAAATCTAAATTCTAATGTCTAAATTAGAATTTAGTAATAAAAATGAAATTAAAATAAATTTTTATAAAAAATTTAATGTTAAAAATTTAACAAAAAAAGAAAAAAGTTTTCTAGATTATCCTGAATTATTTTATAAAATAATTAAGAACACTTTAAGCGATGATGATTTTTTAAGTAAGTGTAATAATAGATTAGGTGAAAGAAAATTTAATATTTATAAAAGAACTTATCCTAAATTTTTACAAGATGGTTCACAATTTAAAACTGTTAATGCTGAATTAAATTTATTAAATTATGAAAAAATAAAAAGATTAATAGATAATGATACTATTGAAAATTTAAAAGATGAATTTTATAGACCAATTTTTAAAATATTAAAAGAGGTTAATAATAAAATAATTGAATATACAACATTACAACTTTTATTATATGAAGAAAGTCAAGCACAAAAAGGTTATCTTAATATTAAAGATTTAAATTTAAAAGAACAATTAGAAAAAAAAACTAATGATTTAAATGAAGTATTAAAAGAGATAGCAATATTAAAAAATGAAAAAGAAAAATCCACAAAGATTATAAATAAATTAAATAGTGATAAAACAGAATTACTTGAAGAAAATAGAGAAATTAGTAAAAAACATAGAAAATTAATTAAAGAAAATAGTAGTCTTAAAACTAAATTAAAAAATAATGATTTATTTGGGTATAACTAAAAATCATCAAAAATGCCTTTTAAAAAATTACAATCTTCATGTAATAAATACCATGGTCCATTTTCTCTAAATTGATATTCTGCAAATTTAGATATTTCTACTAAATACCAATTATTATCTCCAAATTGAATTATTTTATATTTATCTTTTGGAACATTTTTCCATTTACCATCATAACCTAATATTTTTTCATAATTATGAATATTTGATTTTTTTGTCTTTGGATTAATAATATATCTGCATTTTCTTTTTCTATGTTCTATAATCATTAAATATAATACTGCTTATTTTAATATAATAGCACTTATTTTAATATAAGATTTATTTAAATTATTTTTGTTTTATTTAAATTATTTTTGTATTTCTTTAACCCAATAAGTCATTCTACCATCTGGTGTTTTTTCATATATTACTTCATTTTTATTTTTATCTATTTTTAATTGATAAACTTTAAAATCTGATACGGATTTACCATCAGCATTTAAATGTATATCAACAATTTTTTTTATTGATTTAAATAATTTATTTATATCATCATCATTTAAATCATTAATACTTCTATATGGTGAAATACCACAATCATATAATATTTCACATTTTAAATAATTACCAATACCAGAACATAAATATTCTGATTTTAATAAAATTCCAGAAATTTCATTTCTTTTAAGTTTTTTATTTTGTATTTTTTTTACATTTTCTTTAAATTTAGAAAGTGTAAAATCTTTATCTAAAATATCAATCGCATATTTATTTAAATATTTATCTAATTTCTCTTTATTATCTATGAAATTAAATGAACTTCCAAAACCACTAGTATCAACATAATTTAAATTAATATTATTTTCAAAAGTCATAATACCATGTATGGATTTACTATCATTATCATAGTTATTAACAATAATATTATTAGAACGAAGAAAACCATGTAAACCAAAATGAATACATATCCACCATTTATTATCAAAATTTAAAATAAGAACTTTACCTTTTCTATTAATTTGAGTTAATTTAAATGGTAAATCATTTATAAATTTAGTATAATCATTTGGATGTTTTTTATTAAATTTACCTTTCACAAAATCAAAATTAATTAATTCTTTATTTTTATAATATTTATTTAAATATCTGGATAAAAGTTCAACTTCAGGAAGTTCTGGCATAATTAATTAAAATAAATATAAATTATATTATATTATATCAAATTTTATTTAAATATAATTTAATAAAATTAAAATAAACTCTTTAAAATGGTAATATGTGAAGATAGTTGTTTTGATTTTGATAAACTTAGAAATAAATATATAGATGAAGATATAAAAAAAATAAAGAATTTTATGAATTATTTATTATATAATTTATTTATATTTTTTATTAACATACATACTATTTTAAATAGTATTGGGGCAAGTATAAAGAACTTAATAATAAGTAACAGTTATGATGATTTAATTTATGAAGTTGAATATATAGACCATATAAATTATTATAGAGAGACTATTTATAATTTATCAATAATTCAAAAGTTTTTATTATTATTTAATACTAATAGAATAGAATATGATATAAATAATGATACAAAAAATAACATAAAAGAAATAATAAAATCTAATTGGAGTGGTTATATAATAATAAAATATTATGATAAAGAGAAAGATAATAAAGTATTAATAAACTTATCATTATTTAAAAATACAAATTTTCTATTTAAACATATAGATTTAATCATATCTAATGTAATACAAAATTTTATTAAAAATATTGTAGTTTATGATGATAAAAATATATTATATACAGAAATAAAATATAAAAATAAAACTGAAGATGTAACAGAGAACTTTATAAAAATAAAAAATTCATTAAAAAATAATAATATTAGATTAGAGGATTTATTACTTTTACTAAATACAGATATATGTAATTCAAATAATTATTTAGATACTGATTTAAATGATATAAATTTAATTGTAACAGATGGAGATTTAGAAGAAACTAAATTTAAAATGAAAGATTATATAAATTATATAACACTATATGAAGATATAGCACAAAATAAAACAAATTAATTAATTTAATCAATATAAAGACATAATATAATATATTATTATTCTATAATATGGAATTAAAAAATAATAATTTAAATGATAAATTTAAATTATATTTTCATGATCCGAATTCATATAATTGGGAAATGGATTCATATATTGACTTATTTGAAATGAAAATAATAGAAGATTTCTGGATAATAGATAATTTAATAAAAAACAAAATACATTTAGGAATGTTTTTTATAATGAAAAATAATATATTTCCATTATGGGATAATGAAGATAATATTAATGGTTGTTCATTTTCTTTAAAAATTTTAAAAGCAGAAGCAAAAGTGTATTGGTCAAAAATATGTATATTATTATTATCAAATAATATAACTAAAGAAGAACATATAGATTTATCAAAAAATATAAATGGAATATCAATAAGTCCAAAAAAAAACTTTTGTATAATAAAAATTTGGTTAAAATATAAAAGCATTTATAATAATTCAAATATACATAATTATTTTAATATACCAGATAACTATAGTGGTGAGATAATATTTAAAAATCATAAGGAAGATTAATATCTATTTAATTTGTAGAATTTTCAACTTGAGGTGATAAACATAACTTAATATTTCCAAGAGATGCTACAGTATATTTAATAATTAATGGATAATCATTTTTTAAATATAATTCAACAGTATTAGATAAATTAGTACATTTAGTAAATAAAACTAAATACTTTAGACTAAAATTACCTTGAATTATATCATCTTTATTTTCTGATGTAATTTGTATAGAATCATTTTCTTTATCACTAAGAATTGTTTCTTGAGTACAGAAATCACCATTACATGTTAATATAATTTCATTATTAACATTTTTAATTTCTACAAACTCTGCTAGATTATTCATATCTCTTGTAATTTTTTGGAAATCATTTGCAGGTAAAGTAACAACAGAATTAAATGTAACTTCTGGAATTTCATATACTTGATTATTTAAATCAAGTAAATTAATTTTATATGTTGTTTTAGTATTTTTTTCAACATTTTCTAGTTTAACACCTAAATGATTTAGATCATCTTCATATACAAATAATGATAATACATCATTATTATTAATAGTTTTAATGATTTTATAAAAATTTAACATATTAATCCCAATTGATATAGGTTTTTTACATTCATAATATTCAAACTTTTCTGCATGTAGTTTAAGATGTACTAAAATAACATGTGCATTATCCATAGTTACAATTTTAATTCCAGAATCATTAATTTCAAGAACAGTATCTGTTAATAGTTCTTTAAGTGCTTCAATCATACATTTAATAGCAGATGATTGTATAGTTTTAATTTCAAAAATTTTAGACATTTTTATTAATTAACCTTAACTATATTTTTAAATATTTTCAATTTTTAAATAATTAATATGAATTTATTTTTATTAAATTTAAATAAATTATAATAATAAATAAATAATAATGAATGATGTATTACAAGATTTAGATACAAAGCAAAGTATGAAAACAGCAGATTTAGTATTAGATAATATTAAATATGAACACGATAATAAATGTAGAGTTGAATTTGGATTAGTAGGAGGTACAAATGTATCACATACAAAAAATAATTTAGTTGATTTAGAGAATGACTTAATAGGTTTAACAAGAACATCAAATAAATGTAGTGAATTTCAATATGTACCACCAGAAGGAACAATGTTAAAACCAATAAATTATATTAAAACAACAGAAAATCCAGAATTAAATTTAGAAAAAGAACATCTTAAAGCTTGTAATTTTTTTGATTATCAAGAAGTCCCTAAAGAACCAGTATTAGGTTATGATAGATGTGATACAAATGCTAAATTTTAGAGTTATTTTAATAATAAAATATAAAATTTATAAAATTACAAATTTTTTTTTATATTATAATATATTTATTTATATTATATAAATAAATAAAGAATGTTTACTAGAAATAGATATGATGTTCAAGATTATAATAGAGACTTATATCAAACAATAAGACCTGGTCACTTCAAGACAAATTTACCTAGAAATGATTGTGATGGATGTTTAAATCCAAATCCAGCCCATAATGCATCATTTGGTGGAAGTATACATCAAAATAATTTAATAGATGTTGATAGTGAATTAATGGGTCTTCCAAGAAAAAATACAAAATGTCCAGAGAATAAATTTAATCCTGAAAAAGCAAATGAAGCATTTAAAGATAGTAAAATGACCAACTATAAAGATTGTCCAAATTTTGTAGGTGAAAGTACTAGATTAAGTAATCCTGGATGTACTTTAAGAGGTACTGGTTGGAATAGATGGGAATGGTTATGTCAAAATCCTCAAGATAAAGCAATAGTCCCTTTTAATATCGAATTAAATACAACTATTATGACTAAAGATGATCATAGACCCTGTATACCTATGCCTGTAGACCAAAGAGTATCTCATCCTAGAAGTGATAATAATGACCCAAATGTAATTATGTATTATGATCAAGGAATAACTAAAGGAGTTAAAATGGAAGGATTTTCTGATAATACTTGGAAAAATTGTGCTCAAATATAATTTAAAAAAAATTAATTAAAAAAAATAAATTAAAAAAAATTAATTAAAAAATCTTAATATTTATTAAAATGAGTTCAGGAAAGAAAAACTTCAAAATAGTTAAATTTGATACAGATTTAAAAAAAAAACTTACAAAAAAACAACAAGAAAAATTAATGAATAAAGTATTTTCAAATAAAGACAGTTATAGTGCTTCTAAAAAAGCAGCAAATGCTATATTTAAAATGGTACCTAAAAAAAAGAAAATGGTTAAATTTATTTTAGAAAATCAAAAACCAAAAAAAAATGGTACTAAAAAACAACTCGCATATAATGCTTATAGACAAGAGGAAAATAAAATAGTTGAAATTTCTGGTAAAAAATTAGAATTTAAAAGATCTTCTAGAGTGAAAGCTTGTTTAAAAACTGAAGTATAATTTAAATCATTTTATAATCGAAATGTATTATTTTTTAGTTAAATATTTTTTTTTTATTTATAATATTATATTAAATATAATAAAATGGCTGAATTGTATGCTGTTGGTATATTAGGAACATTAGGTTATTTATTAAGTAAAGATGAAGGAACAAAAAAAAAAAAAGTTTTAAAAAAAGAGAATTATATTCCTAGAAATGAAAAACCATCTGTAGATAGTGTCTATAGTGGAAAACATTTTAATCATACTATTGAAGAAACAATTAATAAAGCTTCTAAAATGTATGATAAAAGTTTAAATAATGATAATGTAGTTGCAACTAATACTAAACACATAGAAACAGATAAGAATGTTTATAGTAGATTAGCAGATGTTAAAATGGATAAAAATGATTTTAAGCATAATAATATGGTACCTTTTTTTGGAGGAAAAATGACACAAAATGTAAATTTAAATAACTCGCAATCACAAAATGTTTTAGAAAGATTTACTGGAACTGGCCCTTATGTTAAAAAAAATAAAACTGAAGTTGAAAATTTTGCATCAGATATTAAAAATAATGCTGAAAATGTATTTGGTCAAGCAAATACTCTTGATTTCCAAAAAACTAGATATGTTAATTCTGCTCACGTAACAAATTACTTACCTTTTGAACAGGTACGTGTAGGTCCAGGATTAGATCAAGGTTATGAAAGCAAACCAAGTGGTGGTTTCCAGCAATTAAATAAAAGAGAATTTGAATTACCTAAAACAATTGATGAATTAAGAGTTAAAACTAATCCTAGAAATACTTATGAAGGTCGTGTTGTTGAAGGTTTAAAAGAAAGTTTACCTGCTGACATTGGAGAAGTATGTAAAAATAGAGTAAGTTCTACTTATGAACAAACAGAAGACATGTATCTTAAAGGTGGTAATCCAGCAAATCAAAAAGAAACACAACGACCTTGTGTAGACTTAAAACAAACTAATAGGTCTGATTTAACATTAAAAACTCATGAAGGAAATGTTACTAGTGTTGTTAAATCGATGACTGCTCCACTATTAGATATTATGAGATTAAATAAAAAAGAATATACTGTTATGAATGGAAGACCATCTGGTAATTTACAAAATACAAATCCTTCTAAATTAACAATTTATGATCCTAATGATGTCGCTAGAACAACTATTAAAGAAACATTAATTCATGATGCGAGACAAGGTAATTTAACAGGTAATACTAAAACTATAGCATATGATCCAGATGACGTTGCTAGAACAACAATGAGAGAAACTACTGAAAGTAAGGGTAAAACTGGTAATGTTGGTAATATACAATCTGCTGACGCTTATAAATCAATTAATGTTAATGCTAAAGAAACTGATAGACAATTTACATCTGATAATCAATACTTCGGTGTTGGTGATAGTTCTAATGAAAAACAAATGTTATATAGTGATAAATATAATGCTACCATAAATGAAGTTAAAGATATTTTATTAAAAGAACGTAAACCTACTAAAACTAGTGTTAAATTATTTAATCAAGTTGATAATATGAATGTAAATCATAAAAAAATAGAATGTGATCAATTAAATCAACGTAATACACCAAATTATGGAAGAATTACAAATCAAATACCAAATATTCAAACATTAAATAATACTAGAGATAAATTTACATATAAGAATGATAATAGAATTAATCCTGAAATTCTATCACCATTAAATAATAATCCCTATGCTAAACCATTAAATGTATTTTAAGAACTATTATTAATAGAAATTACTAATTACAAAATTATAATTACAAATATGTTTATTTTTCTTTAAAAAATTATAATTATATTTAAATATGGATAATTCTTTTACAAAACATGAATTAGGTTCTAATGTTAAAATGATATTAGATATTAAAGATGAATATATTAATAAATTTATAAATATTACTAGAGAAAGATTTAAAGAAGGTTATCAAAGTATATATGATAATGTTAGAAAAAATAATAAAGTACCTAAATTATTACTAAAAGAATTTCAAGATAAATTAAAATTGGTTCCATTATGGTCTGAAAAAATGATAGAAGATGAGTTTAATAGAATAAAAGTATTATCACAATGTGATTTTTTAGAACAATTAATTGAAGCATTATTTTCATCATATTCACAAATGTTTATGTTAGTGAATAAAAAAGAAGAAACTCCAATAAAAATACCTTCACAACATTATGTAATACATAGTTGTTATATTGAAGTTGCAAGAGCATTATGGAAAAAACCACAATTATATTATCACAGATATGATGTTAAAATGCTACAAATATTAAATAATGAATTAGACACATTAATTTATGATAGTATTAATACTTCTATTAAAAAACTAATTCCTTTTAAAGAATTATTAAATAATTACTTAGAACAAAAAGATACAACTTTAGATAATCTTAATAATTTAACTATTTCAACTAATAATCAAGATGAAGATGATGAAGATAATGAAGATGATGATATATCCGATAATTATGAAGTAGTTAATAAAGAAAATGATATTGAAGAAGAGCAACAAGATGATGTTGAAGAGCAACAAGATGATGTTAAAGAAGAACAAGATGATGTTGAAGAAGAACAAGAAGATATTGAAGAAGAGCAACAAGATATTGAAGAGCAACAAGATGATGTTGAAGAGCAACAAGATGATGTTAAAGAAGAACAAGATGATGTTGAAGAAGAACAAGAAGATATTGAAGAGCAACAAGATGATGTTGAAGAGCAACAAGATGATGTTGAAGAAGAACAAGAAGATATTGAAGAGCAACAAGAAGATATTGAAGAGCAACAAGAAGATATTGAAGAGCAACAAGATGATGTTGAAGAAGAACAAGAAGATATTGAAGATATTAATGAAAATGTAGTAGAAGAGTTTGAAATAGATGAAGATGATAAAGTTTCAAATAAAAATGAAAATGATTATTATAAAATTAATAAATCTGATATTTTAGATAATAATACTAATTTAATTGAACAAAATATTAAAGAAGTAAGCATAATGAATAAAAAGAAAAAATTATCTAATAAAAAAAAAAAAATTAATAATGAAACAAAAATAGAAAAATATTTAGGTGTTAATATTGGTGTCAATGAATTTAAAAATAATAAAGAAAATATAAAAAAAATGCTCTTACATAAATCAATTGCTAATATAAATTAAGCTAGACTTTGTGCTATATTAACTAATCTTTGTAATTCTGCTTCTAACTCAGTATTTCTTTGATTAATTTCATTAATATTATTTTGAATTTCATTACTATCATTTTGTATTGTTAATATCATTTCATTATTTCTATCAATTTGTTGTTGAATTTGTTCCATAGTTAAATTTTGTACAGCATCAAGATGTAAATAACTAGAAGCATTATTTTCATTTTGATATTTTTCAATAATTTTTTTTATTTTAATATTAGATAAACAGGAACATATTAAAATTACTCCTAATAGTACAATAATTAAATATGTATTATATTTCATTTAATTAATAAAAATATAATTTATTATAAATTAAATAATTTATTATAAGTTAATTAATCTGTAAGATGATGCTCTATTGTGATTTTTTTTTCCTAAATTTTTTAACACCGGACCAGAGTAATTATTTGAATGCTCGTAAAATCGTTTTCTAAATCTAGTATCCCTATATAATATTAATCTTGTTTTTCCTGGAATTCTAACACTATCATAATCATCATTTTGATTTTTTCCCACCCATGAAACGTTTGTATTTCTATGTGATTTAAAATCTTTTGTCCATTTATTACCCTTTCCATCTTTTTTTTGATAAAATATAATTCTTTTAACAAAAGGGAGTTTATTTTTATTATCAGTTGGACAAGATAATTGTCTATTAGTTATAGTATCATTAATAATAACATTATTTTTCATATATACATCACTATTATTATCATTGGTATAATTAAATTGATGACAATCATTTGTAATATTACAAACATTACTATTATTTCCATCAATTTCTTTAAATTCAAATGAAATACAATCCGAATTATCTAAACATTTTTGAGCACATTCAGTTAATGTTTGATTATTAAATGTTCCATTTTCTATCTTAGTATTATCATTACATTTTTTATTTTCTCTTTTATTAAATTGTGCAAATGCAGGAATA
>Ga0257114_1001404_pt1 | contig 17248 bp, 20 predicted proteins | sample SI112_10mmetaG_FD_190149 | JGI IMG/M metagenome (GOLD analysis project Ga0257114, IMG submission 190149) | Marine microbial communities from Saanich Inlet, British Columbia, Canada - SI112_10m | ecosystem: Environmental > Aquatic > Marine > Inlet | place: Canada: British Columbia | collected...
TCCCCTATAAAATTTCTGCCGAGTCAGGTAAAAGTTACTTCTGGTGTAGTTGTGGACAAAGTTCCAAACAACCATTTTGTGATGGATCCCATGAAGGAACAGATTTCTTACCTCAAAAAGTGAAACTTGAAGAAGAAAAGGATATCTACTTATGTGGATGCAAGATGAGCAAGAATGGTGCCTTTTGTGATGGCACGCATAAAAACCTTTAACTAATCTGGATCGGCTATTTTTAGTAGCTGCTTACCTTTATTCTTTCCTGTGTAAAGTCTCAACAAGGTATCAGGAGCATGCTCGATTCCTTCTTGTATGTCTTCTTGATAAATAATTTTACCTTCTTGAACCCATTGCATTAATTCTCCTACCGCCGCTGGAAATCGATCCATATAATCGAGAACAATAAATCCTTCCATTCTGGCTCTTTGAATAATCAATGATGTGTAATTTGAAGGTCCCGGAGCTGGTGTCTCATTGTTGTAACCAGAAATAGCCCCGCATATCGCAATTCTTGCACTTTGATTGATATTCATAAGGGCAGTATTCAAAAATTCTCCACCTACATTATCAAATATTACATCAATGCCTTCAGGGCATAATTCAGGTATGACTTCAGCCATATTTGCAGCTTTATAATCTATTGCTGCATCTATCTTGGCCTCTTCAGTTAACCATCTGCATTTTTCAACCCCCCCAGCAACTCCAATCACTCGACAACCTTTTAATTTTGCTATTTGCGCTGCAATAGATCCGGTCGATCCGGCTGCCCCTGAAACTAGAACAGTATCACCCTCTTTAGCTTGACCTACATCTAACAAACCAAAGTATGCTGTTAAGCCTGTTATACCGAATACACTCAGTGGAGCTGTAAGAGAAGCTCCCTCAGGAATAATAGTGGCATTCAAGATTCCTTTTCCGTCAGAGATTGCATATTCTTGCCAACCAAAGGTTCCTTGGACTTTGTCACCTACGTTGAAGTTAGGATTATTTGATGCTATTACTTGTCCAACAGACCCAGCCCGCATGACTTCTCCAATGCCTACTGGAGGTACGTAACTTTTTCTGTCTTCCATCCATCCTCTTTGAGCCGGATCAAAACTAAGATATAAGTTCTTGATCAAGAACTCTCCATCATCAATATCTCTCACTTCCTCTTCAGCAAAAGAGAAATTATGCTCTCCGACCATACCAACTGGTCTAGAGGCTAAGGTCCATTTTCTATTTTTAAGATTTTTCATAATTTATTTTGGATATCTAATCATTGGATGGGCTGGAGGAGAATCATCAAATTCGACTCGTCCCATGGTTTCAAATCCATGTCTTTCATAAAGCGACATATTCAATGGGTTTGAAGACTCTAGGTAAGCTATCTTTCCTTGCTCATCAATAGTTTTTAAAGCCTCTTTAAGAATAAAAGAACCAAGACCCTGTCCTTGCTTAGAGGGATCAAGGGCTATAAATGCCAAGTACCAATGATCTTCTTCTGGATGATACTTTCCAAGTTCATCGAAGAATTTCAACACATTCTCTACTCTTGCTTCTGGGATATCTGAAAATGTAGGAACAAGAACTTCGGGTCCTAAGTGCACGCCCGGTGGATGCCAGAGTGATGCTCCATAAAAGTTTTCATCTGCGAATACACCATCAGCTCCAAAAGAAGGTTTTGAAAATTCATCCATCCAAACATCAAAACTTCTCAAGTACTTGATAGGATCAGGAAAAATCCACCTTATTAGAGGATCTGCAGTAAAGCCGAGTGTAAGAGCGCTTTTAACTTCATCAGCTTTTGAGCTATCTACATTGATAATTTTTGGTGTTTCCATAATCCCCTCCAGGAGTTTAAATAGTACTTACAATGAGTGTATAGAATAAGACAATGGCTATCCATCCAATCCAGAATCCTCGAGCCAATTTTCTTAAAATAGAAAATTCGGACCATTGATCATCATCACGTTCTTTAGGTTTACTAATGAAGTCATAAATAATGGCAATCCAAAAAAATATAAACAGACTATATAAAATTATTGAATACACTTTTTACAGATTATTTAATCTACACAACTTCCGGTTTGCTTATCAAGCTCTAAAGCTTCTACCATCGCATAATAGACATCAGTATTATCTAAAGTTCCTGTAAAATTTTCAGAACCTGGACCATAAGCATATACGGGTACCGGGACTCCTGTGTGAGAACCATATCCAATGCCAGTATTAAAAGAAAATTTAACTTCAGGAGCCGTGTAATCAGCCGGAGCAGCTGGTTCTATTAAAAGGCCCCCTGTTTCATGATCTGCAGTGACAATTACCAAAGTATCCTGACTTTGTATTGCATAATCCAAAGCGTTTTGTACAGCTTCATCAAAATCTTGCATCTCACGCTTGAGGTAATTTATATTATTAGCATGACCAGCCCAATCAACCTGTGACCCTTCCACCATTATAAAGAAGCCTTTACAGCCCTCTTCTTGAAATTTTAATGATCTATTAATCGCAAAATCTAACATTTCACTCGATGTTGGCTCAAAAGAATGATTGTCAGGTTTTTCTATATCTCTTAAGTGTTCATCAGCAAAAAGACCTATTACTTTATCTCTGTTGTCTAGGGCAAAACCGCTCAATTCTCTCTTTTGTGTTAAGAGTGTATGTTTTGATTTAACTTCTTGAAGTAAATCTAATCCGTCATCTCTTTTACCGCCCATCTCTTCAGGTAAAAAGAAATGCCTTCCCCCACCTAAGATTGTCATCACATTTGATTCCATCATGTCCTTACTGATTTCATCAGTTTTCCATCTTAAGTCTACATGAGAAGCAAAAGCAGCTGGAGTAGCATGAGTTATTTCTGAAGTTGAAATCAAAGAACTCACATAACCATATTCATGTATTCTTTCAGTCAAATTTTCAAGAATCTTGTTATCTTTATCTAATCCCAATGCACCATTATTTGTCTTTCTTCCAGTGCTATAAGCAGTAGCAGAAGAAGCAGAATCAGTAACTATGGCATTTTCAGAGTGAGTTAATACGATTCCAGAAATTGGAAATTTATCAACGGATAGCCTTTCATTTGGACCACCTTTTAAAAGTCTGTAGGAAGAGATTTGACTAATACTCATCCCATCACCTATTAGTAGAATAATATTCTTCGCTTTATTATTTACTGGAACTAATTCTTTTTGGGTTAACGCTTTGCCTTCAGGAAGTGTTTCAAGAAACATGTCCTTATCCGCAATTGAGCCTTCTGGAATAGGTATAGCATTAATCAAGGCTTGCATACCTAATGATTCAAGAGTTTTATAACCTGCGAAAGCTCCTAAACTAAATGCTATAACAATAATTAAAATATACCTTTTTAAGAAGTTGAAAACAATACTCATAATCTAAACCTTTATTTAATATTTTTATAATTTTTTAAAGCCTTCCAGGCCATCTTTTGAAGCGTGTCTTGTGTTTTCTGATCTAATCCATAATCATATGAATTGCCAACAGGTGAGACATTATATACGGAAGAGTATATAACTGATGCCATTAGATATGTGCCTGCTTTACTTGGATGTCTCTTGTCTAATGTGAAAAGATCAATAGCAGGATATTCTTCTTGGGAGAGCTGAAAAGCTAAGCCAACCGGGAAAACCATCGCTTTATTCCTATTAGCCGCTGATATATAAGATGCTGCAAGCCCATCTATCATCTCAGGTTTGTCTTTATAAGCCCAAGTCATTAATAAGGATGGTTCGACCCCATTATCTCTGAGAGTTTTACTATGGGCATCGACGTAAAAGTTAAATAGCTCCTTTCTGTCTTCATGAATTGGGCATTGGCTACAATCCATCATGATGGCAAGATCATATTTTTCAGGATCATATTTTTTGTATTTATTCTTTGAGGTTATTGAGAAGGATCCTATCCTCTCGTTAGTGACATATGATTCAACATCATGCCATTCCAGAGAAGAACTGTTGATCGTAATATTCCTAAATCGATGGCCTTTGCCTAGTGATTCATTGGCTCTGACCATGCCCAATAAAGGCTTATGAACTCCATTATTGTAGTAAAAAAAACTATTTCCAATAAAAAGGATAGATTTAGGATTTTCTACTTCAGGACTATTTAAAAGAGGAACAGTTTCACTAAATATCTGTTCAGTAGAAAGAAAGAAAATAGAGCAAAAAAGTGCGCCTAATTGATTAATATTTACTTGCATCTTCTGCATAGAATAGCAAAGATAGTGCAGAGGGAGAAAGACAATGGAAAAAATAGATACAGGAACAGATCACCTGATTTTTGAAAAAGAGAATGGTATTGCAGTATTGACAATGAATCGTCCGGAAGCACGTAATGCAATGTCAGGAGAAATGAACGAAGCTATGAGAAATATCCTTGCTGAGGTAGAACTTGATTCAGACATAAGATGTGTAGTTCTCACTGGAGCGGGTAAAGGGTTTTGTGCTGGAGGAGATGTAAAAGGTATGGCCTCATCGGGAGATGGGACAGTGGGAGAGAATACTATTGATGCAGCTATACATAGACAGCGTGTTCATCAAAGAGCTACGGCAGGAAAACTCTTTAAGATGCCTAAACCAACAATCGCAGCACTTCCTGGAGCTGCAGCGGGTGCTGGTTTATCTTACGCACTAGCATGTGATCTTAGAGTTATGGCCAGTAATGCCATCATGACAACAGCATTTGCAAAAGTGGGATTCTCAGGAGACTATGGTGGTAGCTATTTCATGACACAGCTCATTGGATCAGCCAAAGCTAGAGAATTATATTTTCTTTCAGATAGAGTAACTGCAGATGAAGCCTTGAATCTTGGATTAACAAATTGGGTTTGCGAACCTGATGAACTGATGGATAAAACAATGGAAATTGCTAATAAGCTTGCCAGCGGACCTTCAGTTGCTTATCGGTATATGAAAGAAAATCTCAATCGTGCAATGAATGGTGAGGTAGATGATTGCTTAGATCTTGAAGCTACACATCACATTCATTGTGGACAGACAGAAGATCATAGAAATGCGACTAAGGCATTTGTTGAAAAGAAAGAACCAGTGTTCAATGGGAAATAAATAAAGGGGAAAGTTGTGGAAAATAAAATTAAAAATAATTTAAAGATTGATAAAAGAATAAGAGCAGTTTTTGGAGAGGTAGAGTTAGGCTCTGTTACCTCTAGTCCAGCTAATACAAGAGAAGGTATATTGGCTGAGCAAGATACAGATGCAGCAAAAGAAGGTCGTGCTGTAATGGAAATGGTTAATAATTCGCCTCACTATAAGGAGGTCGTTCCTGAAACTGGTCTTGTTACTTGTACAAAAGAATTCACTTCAGACCCAGACGGCAATACAATCAAAATTCAATACATACGTCCAGATACAGAAGAGGAACTACCCTGCGTTTACTACATACATGGTGGTGGCATGATGGTCAGTTCATGTTTTGATGAACTTTATGCAGCTTGGGGAAGATGTATTGCAAGACAAGGGGTGGCTGTAGCTATGGTAGATTTTAGAAATGCCATGTGGGCTTCGTCTGCGCCAGAGGTAGAACCTTATCCTGCAGGATTAAATGATTGCGTTTCTGGACTTAAGTGGGTACACGCCAATGCAAAAGAATTAAATATTGATAATAGTAAAATAATTGTCGCCGGAGAAAGTGGTGGAGGAAATCTCACCATAGCGACAAGTTTAAAACTCAAACAAGATGGTGATATAGGATTAATTAAAGGGCTTTATGCATTATGTCCTTACATTGCAGGCCAATGGCCTTTACCGGAGAATCCTTCATCCGAAGAAAATGAAGGTATTTTATTAACACTACATAGTGAACATGAATACTCACATGGAGCTATCATTTATGGTGTTGATGCTTTTATAAATAAAGATCCACTGGCATGGCCTAGTTTTGCAACAGAAGATGATGTAAAGGGGTTACCTAAAACTTACATCATTGTTAACGAGCTTGACCCTTTACGAGATGAAGGCATCAACTTCTACAGGTTGCTTAGAGAAGCAGATGTAGATGCACAGTGTCGACAAGTCATGGGATCCGTCCATGGAACTGAGATATTCCTAGGTTGTCCTGAAGTTAGTGATGAGACAGCATTGTCCATAGCTAATTTTGTAAGTAATTAGAAGTCACTATGAAAAAGCTATCAGCATTAATTGTAGTCTCTTTATTTTCTTTAAACATTTATATGCATGGAAGCGTTAATTCATTTAAATCAGGACAGGATAGGTCTATTGAATTTCCGGATACTGAAAATTACCTAACAATAACCTCTGATCTTCATACTCATTCTGTTTTCTCTGATGGGCATGTTTGGCCAAATATAAGAGTGGCAGAAGCGATGAAAGATAAATTAGACGCAATAGCCATCACGGAGCATCTAGAGTATCAACCACACATAAAATATATACCGAATAAAAATAGAAATATAGCTTTCTTAGAAGCTAAGAAAGCAGCAGAAGAAAGTGATTTAATAGTTATAGCGGGAAGCGAGATAACGCGTGAAATGCCTCCCGGTCATTTAAATGCTGTGTTTATAAAAGATGCAAATACTCTATTTAATATTGATGAGAGTTTACTACCGGAAGCCCGAAGAAGAATGAGTGAAGCAGTAAATGTTGAAGATCTCAGTGATGAAGAGTTAGAGGTTGCAGACCAATATGCTCTTGGTAACTTATATTCTCCTTTTGAAGCTTTAGAAGAAGCTAAAAGGCAAGGTGCTTTTATTTTCTGGAATCATCCTATGTGGGGTTCACAAGCAAATGATGGTGTTTCTAGACTTACTGAGATGCATAAACAGATGATTGCTAAAGATCTTATTCATGGTATTGAAGTTGTTAATACTAATGAATACTCCGAAGAAGCTCTGCAAATCGCTTTAGATAATAACCTTGCAATCATTGGTACTTCAGACGTTCATGAGCTTATCGAATGGGACTACGATTCAAGTAAAAATGAGCATAGGCCGGTTACATTGATTCTTTCAGAAGAAAGAAACCAAAACTCAATTAAAGAAGCACTTTTAGACAGACGAACAATAGTTTTTTATAAAAATAAGCTTATTGGAAAAGAAGAAAATCTGGTCCCTCTATTAAATTCTATTTTAGGTTTTAAATCACTGGGCTACAGAGGTAATACATCTATATTAAGAGTTGAGATATCTAATAACTCCTCATCTGATATGACTTTAAAAAATTTGTCAGCCTATAACTTTTCTCGATCTGATGATTACATCTTTATTCCAAAGAATGAGACGAAAACTATCATGGTAAAGACTCTTGAGGCTATTAAAGCAGTAGAATTAAAGTTTGAAATTTTAAATGCAATTACAGCACCTAAAAAACATGCCATTATTGAAGCTACGATAGAGCTTTAAAGAGAGCCTTTTTCTTTTAGGTGAGTAATCAATTGCTTATCGTGGGTTGTGACAGCTGAAAAACCCTCTCTCAAAGCTGGTTGCCATCTAGGATTAGACGATCCTAGGACCTCGTCACCCATTATAGTGACTCTTTGAATAATTCTTTCACCTACAAAATCATTAACTACATAATGTTGAGTGCTTCTGTTATCCCACATGGCGATAGTCCCTTCTGTCCAATGATATCTAACAGTAAACTGTGGTTTAGTAACCCATTTAGTTAAGTAAGAGAGCAACATATCACTCTCTTCAACATTCATTTCTACTATTCTTCTAGTGAAATGCTCATTTACATATAAAACTTTCTTTCCGGATATAGGATGCAATCTCACTACAGGATGGATTGCTGTTTTTTCAGGTTTTCCATGAGGTCTCGCGTCATGCAATGCCGTTATCCCCTCACATAAATCTTTTATTGGGTCAGATAAGGCTTCATAAGCAGCATTTAAATTACTCCACATGGTATCGCCACCCAATTCAGGACACTTCACCATATGAAGTACAGACATGATTGCAGGGGAATCTTGAAAGGTTATATCAGTATGCCATTCATCAGCTATCCCACCAGAACTAGCAGCAAGTTCAAAAATTTTTGGATGGGTTACTGTCTTATTCTTAAGATTAGGGTGCCCTTCTAATTCACCAAACTTTGCTCCGTAATCTACATGCTCATCCTGACTTATATTTTGACCTGGAAAAAATATTACCTTGTGTTCAGTTAAGAGAGATTTAATTTCTTCTACCTGAACATCAGATACTTTTGCGAGATCTACATTTGTAATCTCAGCACCTAGTGCAGTAGAAATCTGCTTTACTTTCATATTCATAAATTAAGACTCTATGTGAAATAGTTTATTGTAAATCTTCCATTCACCATCTTTCTTTAAAAATGAAAGTGTATCTAAGTAGACATTACCTATATATCCATCCCTTACTCTCACGCATGCTGTAGAGCCTGCTAATTCACAGGATAATATCTCCAACAATACTTCCTCTCCCTTGTCTTTAGGCGAAGGTTGTTGAGATTCAACGAAACTCGCGAAATCATCCACACTCATTTCGGCCAATCCTGTTCCTATGTATCCTGTAATCATTGCATTAGGATAAAAAGCCTCTCTAACTTTTGCTGGGTCTGATTCATACATGCTATCGAAGTATAGCTGAACACCCTGTTCTATCTTTTGTTTATCGTCCGCCAAAGTAAGCCTCCTTGATATAGGTTACTGGATTCCATCTTAATTTTTCAGGAATATATTCTGCCCCTGGCATTCCTCGCTCTATCATGAAAGGTTTTAATGCCTCTATTGCTTTAGCCTCATCATAGTGACAAATTTTTGGATACATATGATGCATGGTGTGAATTTGCATAGAGTGATTCATAAATCTTGGCATCCTATTTGTCCAAAACCTAGTATCTTTATAACGTCCTTTATCAAGGCCAGAATGAGGAAAATAAGAAAAGACAATTCCTAGGTAAGATGTAGCAACACGCTTAGGTATCCACCAAAGTAGAAGAGTTTCAATTGGATAAAGGACTGCAAGGATTATCTGCGCAAAGTAAAAAAGAAAAACCCACGAACCTCCTTTTTCTAGAGCAGCTTCAAACTTTGGGTCATTTTCTTGATGTTTTTCTATAGCTTTCATAGCTGGGCCATCATCGTTATAACCTACGTTTACATTGACTGCTGCATCCCACCAATTTTTTGCATGACCATGAAAAAAATCAGGATCAAGGTCTGAATCATTGGTATAGGCATGATGTTTCAGATGAGTAGCCTTCAAAATGTCATGTGACTGAGCAAGAGGAATTACACTGATCTGACCAACCCAATAATCTAACCACTGAAGATTCTTTTTACCTCCAGACAAATGACCATGCTGACCGGCGTGTGATGGTAAATAAGCATTACATGCGGTAAATAAAGCAATTAGGAAGCCTGCATATAATGGAATAGTACCAATGATTACTAGTGCCCAAGTGGCAATCCATAAAGAAAATTGGCCAAGCCCAATGGCAATCATCTCCCATTCAACTCTGCCCATGAAAGATTTAGCAATCTTTCTTTCTGCATCAATTGATAAATCGGGTGAGTTTTGTGTTAACTGATCCATGACCAACCTTTATTTTTTGCTGTTATACCAAAAGCTAATCCGAGCAAGTAACCCACTAAAGACATTAAAAAATTAGAATCAAATACATACATGAGTATCGCCCCAAAAATACTTCCCCAAAACAACAAACCAAACCAAACCAAACCCCATTGTTCTAGATGCTGACTTAACCACTCCATAGAAATATTCTATCCTTTTAATTAAGCAGCATCAATTTTAAGGATTTTTTCTTTTTTTCTTAATGTATTCAGAGGCTTCTTCAAATCCTCCAATATTAAGAACCCTCGTATAGCCTGCATTTAATAAAATATTTTTTGCATTTTCAGACCTTACTCCACTTCTGCAAAATAAATAAATCTTATCTTCGAAAGAAGCTATCTCCTTAACATTCAGGATATCTTGCCATTCAATATGATATGTAGAATCTATAGATGCTATTTCTATTTCTTCAGGTGTTCTGACATCAATAAAAATCTCGGTAAGCATAATTTCAGACCATAAAAGTAAAAAGAATAAGATCTTTTTCAAAATCTAACCATCAAAACCGATGAATGTTGCCACTTCAGAAACTGGCCTTCTCTTTGAAACAACTTTATTAGCAGGAAAACTACTATCAGGATAACCCATCGCCACGCATATCATGATTACTTCATCATCGGGTATCTTTGCATATTCTCTTACTACAGGAGATTGCATAATTCCTTGGCTATTAATTACTGAACCGAGTCCTTTTGACCATCCTGCATTAACTAATCCATTCACTACTGCTCCACAGTCAAATTTGGAAATATCTTCATCTTGTAGCGTTTTATCGAAAGTGACAATTACGGCAACTGGTGCATCAAATTGTCTAAAGCCTCTTAGGACCCAATCAGTTCTTGCTTCTTTATCATCTCTTTCAATTCCCATTTCCTTAAAAAGCTGAATAGCGATTTCAATCTGTCTCTCCCTGTGAACTCCTTCATATCCAAGAGGCGGTCTAATTTCTCTAGAAGGTGGAACTCCTTCGATATTCCTTTTAGTATTTTCTTGTCTAATATTGTCTAGTGCATGACCAGTCACAATATGAAAGTGCCACGGCTGTGTATTCATAGAAGAAGGAGCTCTGGTTGCCAGCTCAATCACCTCTTCAAGGACTGCTTTTGGAACTGGTTTGTCTAAATAACCTCTAGCACTTCTTCTATCCTTTATAACTTCTTCGTATTGCATATTAATCTTCCTTTTTTTAGGTTTCCTAGTTTACGGCAAGTAAGTTTATGTCAAATATTAATGCTGAATTGGGAGGAATACCTGGCCTACCTGCCTCTCCGTAAGCTAAGTCGGGATGAATAAAAATGCGCCATGAATCGCCTTCACTCATTAACGAAATTGTTTCTTGGCAACCTGGGATTAATTGAGAAAGCTTAGTTGTTAAAGGCTCTCCATTATCAATAGAACTCCAAAATACAGATCCATCTTTCAATGTTCCATGGAAATCTGCCGTTATCATATCGCTTAAAGCTGGTGTCTTTCCGGAGCCCGACTTCATAATCACATATTGAAGACCTGGTTTAACGGCTATTACGCCTTCATTCAACAAGTTGTTTTTTAAATACGCTTCACTCTCTATCAAGTTATTTTGGGCATCATTATCTTGGCCACAAGCAGTTAAAATAAAAGTCATAATTAAGATCCAAAAGTTTTTCATTGTAAGTTTATCCTTTAAAGTTTGCGTTCCATCCTTCAGGTTTGAAAGCAACAATTTTCAAGTCGGAGCAATGCATCTTTAAATGTGGTTTAAACATCCAACTATGAAGTAAGCCACCAAAAAAGTCCTCATCATTATAAATAATTAATGAATCAGTTGTATCGTCCCATGGTGAAAAATACATGGTTGCAGCAAAGGCCTGAGTGTAACGAGTTTGTTTGGCAACAAAACTAGGCTTCTTAAGATTTTGTCTAGGCGTAATGCAGGCTCCTATCTCAGTAATAGCATCTGCATCTAGAGCTAAATACCCTTCTGTGCTTTCTGGTCTCTTTACTTTGACAGTCATGACTTCATTACCTTGATGTCGAGCTGTAAAAGAAACTGCTTTTTCATCTGAATAATCAAAATCTAAATCAGCCAGGCCTGGATGTTTTGGAAATCCCCATATCTCTCTTCCCCCTGCAATGGCAGCTTTAGCGGCTAGGCTATGCCCATCCTTGGCAGGACCGCAAAGAACTCTATGACACCAATTTAGAGTATCGGGAGCGTTCACATTATAAGAGAATGCATCTTCGTAAGGCAGATCTAAGGAAGTTCTTTTAGGGGTAACCGGAAATGAATACCATGTTTCAGTATAGGGATTAGTAACTTCGCTAGGACCACAGTCGGTATCAATGAAGTTATTACACCAAATCTGGACGGGTACTTCTCCAGACACCGTTACGGGTATATGATCTTCGTGCTCAAACTCCTTTAAAACTTCGTTTAAATTTGCACTCCCATAAATAATTAAGTTACTGCTGGTCAACCTTAAGGGGATACGATTAACAGTACCGTCAGACGCTCTATAGCTATCAGTTTCAGGCCATTGCCCAAACCATGGATGATCTAATGTGTTCATGACACTATCCTAATCGTCTATTAATTTCTTCTTTTAATAACCACATTCGATCTTGTCCCCAAACGTAAAAGGGGTTATTGCCATCTGAATCTGTAATCTTGAAGCTTGGCACGCCCCAACAATTACCCTCATACATATCTTTTAAATTATCATCTAAGACCTTTTTCCAGGCTTTCGTATTTAATTCTTTTTTTATAACTAACCAGTCTAAATCAAGCTTAGTGATAAGAGATTCAAGATATTCATCATCTCCAATATTAATACCATCATAAAAAGATGCTCGCAATAATTCGTCTATGTACTCAAAGCCCTTTCCTGCTTCATCAACAACAGGAAATAATGAATAAGCCTTTCTAGCAGGTTTTCCTATTGGAGAATATATTGAGCCCATTGGATAATTATTTTTCCTTCCTTCGCGTGCTGCATCCGAAATAATATACTTTCCTTTAATTGCTGGAATTTTCATGTTTCTCATCAACATCGGTAAAACTGGTTTCGTTATTAGATTAATTGGATAATCATCCTTCATCTCTCTTACTCTTTTTGCACTTACAAAAGTATAGGGGCTATTTAGAGAGGGGTAATAATGAAGGTTAACTGTTTTTGTAGATTCCATCTTAGATGGAGCACTAAGATGTGGTGTACAAATAGGTTCGTTAATTGAATCTTTTTTTAAACCAAGCTCAATCAGTCGATCCTCTAAATGATGAAGGCGATCAACGCCCCAATATAATTCTTTCTCATAATAAAATGCAGAACCAAAATAATAATCCTTTTCACTTCTAATGAAATTGCCTGATTCTAATTTATTCGAGACTTCTTCATCTGAAGCACTGTATTCTCTAGATAAATCATCAAGAATTGATTCGTTACTAGACCATAAAGCAGAGCTTACCTTCTTTGCAACTTCAGCAAAATTTAAAGTATCCACAGCAGTTAATATTTTGTTAGATTTAATCACCAACTCTGCTGAAGGGTAAGATGCTGCAGAAAATTCAACTCCAAAAAATGGAGCAATCCGCTTAGCATCGTCTAAACAATAGGTGCTGTATAAGGAAGGCTCGTGAACTGCATCAGAATTTTCTTCCCCAACCAAAATAGCTTGAAAAGAAATATCAAATGATTCTTGGAGCTTATCAATATATTGGATTGCAAGATGCGAATAAGGATCATCTACCTTATGAAAATACATTACTTCATGAGGTCTATTTTCTTCCTCCCTTTTTAATTCTGCAGAGGAGCGAATACTTTTAAGGATTTCAAAGTTTGAAAAGGTATTCATGCCTTTATTTCTTAATTTGGCAGCAAAAGTGCGTTTAACTATGAAGTCTCTAATAGCTTGTTTTATCATTTTTTCTTATTTTAATTTATACGCAGGTAAAGTTACTAATATCTACTATGGAGCCAGGCTTGATCTTGCTTGCACTCCCCAATGTCCATCTTTATTGGTAACGATATATAAAGATTGATATTGCTTCAGAGGATTATTATTTTCATCATACCTCTGGAAAATAGTTGAGATATGAACTTTATTTTCTGATACTAAAATGACTTTCCTCGACAACCAAGCTGAATGATGCCAACCGGTAGACGCAAGCCTGTCAAAAATATCCACAGCAGAGTACTCCTCTTTAGTATCCCAGACAGTAACTTCACTTCCTGCAAATCTAACATGAGGATAATTAAGAGTCTCAGACCAAGTTTTCATATCTCTTGAATTAAAGTTATGCATAAAAGAATCTAAAACTAGCATAGCCTCATCAATAGCGTTCTTTTTATCTTGCTCACTCCATGCGTACAATGAGAGAAACAAACCAGTGATGAGAGTAAATCTATAAAATAAGTTAATCATTTAGAATGAATTGTATTTAGATTCTTTGCTATCGGCAAAAGCCAAAATCCTAGCCAGGTATTTATGATGAGTTTAAGGGTAGAGATTATAGCTGCTGGTAATGACCACACGAGATCCAAGAAAGCATTCCAAAACCAAGAGTAAGCCCATATCTTTATAGGTTTAAGGAACGTATGGTCAAAAAAATCTGCCGTACTAAAAGACAAGAGGCTATATTCAGGAGAAAGTAAGAAAGAGTAGACCCAAAGGCAAAAGAAAATTTGAATCGGTGTTGTAAGGACCAAAAAATATGCGAACCAGAGTATCGTTCTATTCAAGATTTATTTGGGCTCCTCAAATCAATCATTTAAAAAGCAAATTATTCATAAGAGTTTCTCTCATAATAAGAATCATTGTTATTGAGTATCTCAATCAGGGCCTTTTCGCTTAACTCTGACAATTTAGGGTTGTCATATCCAATTATGAGTAATTTTTCGAGTAATTTCTTTTTGTCAGACATACATATATAGATAAAAGTATGCCAAAAAATGAATACGTTAGGTAGGGTCTTATTAAGAAACTTGTTCTAACTCGGCCGGGGCAAGTTTCATTAAATAATCAGAAGCCGATAAAGATGCTTTTGCACCTTCTCCCATAGAAATAATAATTTGTTTATAGGGCACCGTAGTCACATCTCCGCAAGCAAAAATTCCAGGTTCAGATGTTTCTCCATTTTCATTGATTATCACTTCACCATAAGGTGTCAATTCAACAATATCTCCTAAAAACTGGCTGTTAGGAATGAGACCTATCTGTACGAAGACTCCTTCTAAATCTTCTTCATGAAGCTCTCCTGTTTCTCTATTCTTGAACTCTATTGAAGAGACTTTGCCATCGGTCGCGATAATTCTTTTTGTCTCTACGTTGGTATGAATTGAGATATTCTGTTTCTGGAAAGCTTTATCCGTGAGAATCTTATCGGCTTTAAGTTCAGGCAAAAATTCTAATACAGTAACGCTCTTCGCAAGACCGGAAAGATCTAGTGCAGCTTCGATACCTGAATTTCCACCCCCGACAACAGACACATCTTTGTCTTTAAAAAACGGACCATCACAATGTGGACAATAAGCTACCCCATTTCCAATGTTTTCCTTTTCTCCAGGTACTCCCAATTCTCTCCATCTAGCCCCAGTCGCTATAATAACTGTCTTAGTCTCTATTCTTTCACCAGAAGAAAGTACAAGAGTCTTAATGTCTCCTTTTACTATCTCAGTAATCTTGAGATGTTCTTTTAAAGTCACATCATAATCTTTCATATGGGACTGCATATCTGTAGTTAGTTTAGGACCAGTGGTGCTGGATACAGAAATTAGATTCTCTATACCCATAGTATCTTTAACCTGACCACCCATCTTCTCCGCTACCATAGTTACTTTCAACCCTTTTCTTGCGCTGTAGATTGCAGCACTAATAGCTGCTGGACCGCCACCAATCACGACAACATCTTGCAGAGGTAAAGCCTTAACCTCAGATTGCACTTGAGGAATAGTGACAAGATTAGATTGAAGCTTTTCTATTAGATTAGTGATTTCAACTTTACCATTGGCAAATAATTCTCCATTTAAGAAGACACTCGGCACTCCTTGTATGTCTCGTTCATTAATGAGTTCTTGAAATAGACCTCCATCAATCATTTCATTACTAATATTTGGATTTATAAGAGCGAATTGATTTAGGGCTTGAACGATATCAGGGCAATTGTGACAACTTAAACTGACGAAGACTTCAAAATTTAATTCCTCTTGAATCCCTCCGATAATTGTCTTTATGCCCTCATCAAGGCGTAGCTCTGATCCCCCACTTTGCAAAATTGCCAGAATCAGTGAATTGAATTCATGACCACTGGGAATACCTGAAAACATAATTCCATTAGGTTCTCCGGAGGTTTTCAACATAAAACTTATTGGGCTCCTGAGTAAACCTTGTGTATCTTGCTCATCGAAGCTTAATTTGTCAGAGACTTCAGCAATACCAGATAAAAAATCTACTAACTCTGGTCTTTTTGAGTGCACACCAGATTGAAGGATTATCTCGACTGGATTCTTTATATTTTCAGTATAAGTTTTGAGAGATTCAATGATCTCTTTAGATAGCAATGGACTAGTCATAATTAAATGGTTTAAAAATAAAAAAAGGGCGCACTGTATGCGCCCTTGTATACTAAGTTAGATTTTCCCTACTAAATCAAGAGATGGAGCCAAAGTTGCTTCGCCCTCTTTCCATTTTGCTGGGCAAACTTCATCAGGATGAGCTCTTACATATTGAGCTGCTTTAACCTTTCTCATTAAGTCATCTGCATCTCTGCCAATACCTTCAGCGGTTACTTCCATGGCTTGAATGACTCCATCAGGATCAACAATAAAAGTTCCACGATCAGCTCTTCCTTCATTCTCTCTGAGTACTTCAAAGTTTGTAGATATCTCAAACGTATTATCACTAATCATTGGATATTTGATCTTGCCAATTGTTTCAGAAGAATCATGCCAGGCCTTATGACAGAAATGACTATCAGTCGAAACAGAATATATTTCAACACCCATTGATTGGAATTCCTCATAATAATCAGCAACATCTCCTAATTCTGTTGGACAAACAAAAGTGAAGTCTGCTGGATAAAAGAAGAATACTGACCATTTATCTTTCAGATCAGCGCTATCTATTGTTATAAATTCGCCATCCTTAAAAGCATCTGCAGTGAAAGGTTTGATTTGTGTGTTTATTAAAGCCATGGGTTTTCCTTTTTAATTAAAATAATTGGTGCACTGTATAGAAATTCAATGTATTGATAAATTTTAATAAATAGAAGTTTATGTTCGATAAATACGAATATACAATATATAAATGATTACACTAAAACAAATTAATTACGCTTTATCTGTGTCTAGGAATTTACATTTCAAAAAAGCCGCGGACGAATGTTCTGTATCTCCCTCAACACTTAGTAATGCTGTTACTGAAATGGAAAATCAGCTTGGATATGAAATATTTGAAAGAGATAATAAAAGGGTTCTAAAAACCGAACTTGGTAAGATCTTTCTTGAATCTGCTCAATCGATTAAGTTACAAATTGATGATCTAGAAAAACTAGCCCATCTCAAAAAAGAACCACTAAGTCATAGTTTATCCTTGGGAATCATCCCGACGATTGGTCCTTATCTACTGCCTGTAGTTTTGCCTGCTATAAAAAAAGAATATCCGCTTCTAAATCTGACAATAATTGAAGGACAGTCTGAGGTACTAGTT
>Ga0257114_1001405_pt1 | contig 17246 bp, 9 predicted proteins | sample SI112_10mmetaG_FD_190149 | JGI IMG/M metagenome (GOLD analysis project Ga0257114, IMG submission 190149) | Marine microbial communities from Saanich Inlet, British Columbia, Canada - SI112_10m | ecosystem: Environmental > Aquatic > Marine > Inlet | place: Canada: British Columbia | collected...
GAATCAATGCGGTCGGGGCGAATCGTCGACGGCGCCGGATCGAACGCGCGAAACGCGTCGCGATGCATAAATAAATGAATAAATAAATAAATACACGTCATGACTGTTTACATATACCCGTGTGTCCGACCCCCGGGCCACCCACGCCCCGACACCCGAAAAACGCCGAAAACCCGTACTCAGGGGGCCTCGAGCGCTATTTTCGCGCGCGTCGCGATCGATCGAGGCCCCTCGCGAGGGAGGGTGCCGATCGATCCATTAATCATCGTCGCGCGCGCGTCAGAGCGCGACGCCGCGACACGCACCGCGCCGCACGCGCGACCGATCGCACGGACGCGCCCGAACGAAATTCACGCGAGCACCGACCGTCGCGACGGCGACGATGGCGCCCGGCGCGCGATCGATGACGACGCCGACGGCGAGAAGGCCAACCGGCGCGAAAAAGATGGCGCCGACGTCGACGACGCGCGCGCGCGCGAGGGGGGCGCGCGCGCGACGCGTCGCGCGCGCGTCGGTGACGGACGCGAATGGGAACGAGGCGACGGACGCGAGCGAACGCGCGATCGCGAACGCGGCGACGGGGGGGCTCAGACGGGTGTTTCGATTCGGAGGGGGACGGGCGGAGGGCGCGCGCGACGCGAAGGCGCGCCTGGGAGGGAAGGGGGCGAATCTGGCGGAGATGTCGCGCGTCGGGCTGAGCGTGCCGCCGGGATTTACCGTGGACACGGAGACGTGCGCGGACTTTCACGCGAACGGTGGGGCGCTGCCGGAGGGGGCGTGGGAGGAGATGGTCGCGGGGCTGGCGCACGTGGAGGCGACGCTGGGAAAGACGCTGGGGGACGCGGAAAATCCGCTGTTGGTGTCCGTGAGGAGCGGCGCGGCGGTGTCGATGCCGGGGATGATGGACACGGTGCTGAATCTTGGGTTGAACGATTCCGTGGTCGAGGGGTTGGCTCGACGCGCCGGTGGACGCTTCGCGTTTGACTCGTATCGCCGATTTCTCGACATGTACGGCAACGTCGTCATGGGGATCGATCACGGCAAGTTTGAACACGCGCTGGAGACGCTGAAGCGCGACGTCGGGGTGGATTCGGACGAAGGACTGAACGAGCAAAACTTGCGCGACTTGGTTGAGATCTACAAGGGGGTGTACGCCTCGGAAAACGTGTCGTTTCCGCAAGATCCGCTCGAGCAGTTGCGTCTCGCCACGTACGCCGTCTTCGACTCGTGGAACAGCGACCGGGCGAAGAAGTACATGGCCATCAACAAGATCACCGGTTTGCGAGGCACGGCTGTGAACATTCAAGCCATGGTGTTCGGGAACATGGGCGAGACTTCCGGAACGGGGGTGTTGTTCACGAGAAATCCGAGCACGGGCGAGAATAAGCTCTACGGCGAGTACTTGGTCAACGCTCAAGGCGAGGACGTCGTCGCGGGCATTCGCACGCCGAGCGATATCTCAACCATGAAGGACGCGTTGCCCGCGGCGTACGAGCAGTTGGTGAAGAACACGGAACTCTTGGAATTGCACTTCAAAGACATGCAAGACATCGAATTCACCGTCGAGGACGGCCAACTCTTCATGCTTCAATGTCGCTCGGGCAAGCGCACGGGCGCGGGCGCGGTGAAAATGGCGGTCGACTTCGTGAAGGAAGGCTTGGTGACCAAGGAAGAAGCCGTGCAAATGGTCGAACCCACGCACGTCGATCAACTGCTTCATCCGCAGTTTAAAGACGAGGGCGCGTACAAGGCCGACGTCATCGGCACCGGCTTGCCCGCGTCACCGGGCGCCGCCGTCGGACAAATCGTCTTCAGCACCGAAGACGCCGAAGCTGCGAAAGCCGAAGGTCGCAAGGTCATCTTGGTTCGCGTCGAAACCTCGCCCGAGGACGTCGGCGGCATGGACGCCGCCGAGGGCATCTTGACCGCGCGCGGCGGCATGACGTCGCACGCCGCCGTCGTCGCTCGCGGCTGGGGTAAGACGTGCGTCTCTGGCTGCGGCGAGTTGTCCATCGACGAGCACGCGCGCACGTTCACTTTGGGTGGCGTCACGCTTCATGAAAACGACTGGTTGAGCTTGAACGGTACCACGGGCGAAATCATTCGCGGTCGCGCCGATCTCATGCCACCGACTGTGAGCGAAGATTTGGGCACGTTCATGTCTTGGGTCGACGAATTCCGTGACATGAAGGTGCTGACAAACGCCGATACGCCCGAAGATGCCGCCGCGGCGCGCGCCAACGGTGCCGAAGGCATCGGTCTCGTGCGCACGGAGCACATGTTCTTTGGCAGCGGCGAGCGCATTCGAACCGTGCGTCGGATGATCATGGCCAAGGACACGCCCTCCCGCGAAGCCGCGCTCGATGCGCTGTTGCCGTTCCAGCGAGATGATTTCAAGGGCATCTTCCACGCCATGAGCGGTTTGCCGGTGACCATTCGCCTTCTCGATCCTCCGCTTCACGAGTTCTTGCCCGACGGCGAGTTGGACGACGTCGTTCAACTTCTCAGCGAGGACACTGGCGAGACTGAAGAAGACATCGTCGAGCGCATCGAAAAGCTCGTCGAAGTGAACCCGATGTTGGGTTTCCGCGGCTGCCGATTGGCCATCACGTATCCAGAAATCGCGCGAATGCAAGTTCGCGCCATTCTCGAAGCCGCGTGCGAAGCCAAAGCCGAGGGCGCGTCGCCGATTCCCGACATCATGGTCCCGCTCGTCGGCACCGTCGCCGAACTCGAAGATCAAGTGGCGTTGATTCGTCAAACTGCGGACGTCGTCTTCGGCGAGCGTGGGGACTCTGTGGAATACCGCGTGGGTACCATGATCGAGATTCCTCGCGCGGCGCTGTTGTCGAATGAAATCGCCAAACACGCCGAGTTCTTCTCGTTCGGTACGAATGACTTGACGCAAATGACGTTCGGTTACTCTCGCGATGACGTGGGTAAGTTCCTGCCCACGTACCTCGAAAAAGGTGTGCTGAAGCACGATCCTTTCCAAGTCATCGACGTCGACGGCGTCGGGCAACTCGTCCAAATGTCCGTTGAGCGCGGTCGCTCCACGCGCCCCGACTTGAAGGTTGGGATTTGCGGTGAGCACGGTGGCGAACCGATCTCTGTCGAGTTCTTCGCGAAGAGCGGTCTCGACTACGTCTCGTGTTCACCGTTCCGCGTGCCCATCGCACGTCTCGCCGCGGCGCAAGCCGCGATTCGAGCCAAGAAAGTGTAAGCCCTCCGACGTCGCGCCGTCGCGAGCGAGCTTTATCGCCACCACTATAATCCCTCTGTACGATTCGCGAGAGTTCAAGACTACTTAAAGGAAGTTCACTCGCCAAGATGTAATTACAAATTCGCAAGCAAGCAAATATGCTAAAAAGTGGTGCTCGACTAACTTTTCTTCGAAACCCTCTTCTAACGGTAGCGACGGTAGGACAAGCGGTTGTTGTTTCTCCAGGTGGCCCGCTTGGACGGACGAGACTTGGTGAAGTTGTGACCCTTGCCGTGCAAGCCACGGTACTTGCGCCCCGCGGACGTGAGACCGCGCATTTCGCGGTGCTTGTGCGTCGGGTTGCAGATCCAGTTGATGCGCGGGTCGTTGCGCACGCACTTGTGCATCGGGTCCACCATGATCACCTCATAGTACTTGTACACCGAGTCTTGGTTCAACCAGTACGAGTTCAACACTCGCAAAGCGCCGCATCGTCGCGCCGCGCGTTCCTCCGCGACCGATCGCAAGTTGCGCGCAAACTTCAACTTCGTGATACCGCAGTGCACCGGCTTCCCGTACACCTGACCCTTCGCCACCGGTCGTTTGCGTCCACCGCGGCGCACGCGCGCGCGGTAGATGCAGAAACCTTGCTTGGCCTTGTATCCAAGTCGTCGAGCCTTATCCGGTCGCGTCGGTCGCGTCACGCGGCAGATGGACGGCAACTGCCGGTACTCCCACACGCGAATCCGCTGCAAGAAGCGCATCACATCGGATTGCTTCTTCTTCCAAAGTTCTTCCACATACTTGTAAGCCTATCGAGCGAACGACTCGCGCGCGATTCGTCAGTATTTCTTCTACGTTTTCACTCGTCTCGCGCGTCGGCGGTCGTCGACGCGCGCTCGCGCATCGTCGTCTTCCGCGACGGCGCGCGCGAGGGCTCAAAGCCCTAGCGTCGCGTTCGCGTCGCGTCGTCGTCGTCGTCGCGCGTCGCGCGCGCGACGCGAGATCCGCGGCGCGCGTCGAGCGCGCGTCGAGCGCATCGCGTCGAGCGTCGAGCGTCGCGAGACGCACCCCCATGGTGTCGACGGACGGTCGCGCGTCGCTAAAAGGCGGATCGACGACGCGCGATCGCCGCCTCGCCGGGGCGCGACACCTCGCGCAAAACCCTCGATTTATCGCGCGCGGCATTTTCGAGCGAAAATCGCTCGTGGTGTCGTATTGTGCGTGGTTTATTGGGCCGCCGCCGGCGCGCGCGCGCGCCGCACTTCGCGCGCGCGACGACGCGCGAGACGCGACGCGAGGTGCGCGCGACGACGGCGCGATGCGCGCGACGACGCGCGCGAACGCGACGCGCGCGACGGCGACGCGACGCGCGTCGACGACGACGCGCGAGACCTCGACGCGAAGAATCACGCCACGCGAACATCAATCGCCCGAACGTCGATGACGAAAACTTTTACGCTTGGCTACTGAGACGCGCGCGCGGCCGGATTAGTTACCCGGAATAAAACCGCGCGCGTCGTCGTGACGTCAATTGAGCATATCGGCCGAGACGCGGTGGAGAGGGATTGTTGGTGTTGGTTGTTTCGGTTGTTTTTCTCGCGCGCGCGGGCGTTTGTGTGTACGGGTCGCGGGGCGGCTGATAACCGCCATGCCGCGCGTCCGAAGGGAAACCTAACGCGCCCGAGAGTGAATAGAGAGGTCGATCATTGTCACGCGCGCGTCGGGGGAATCGACTCGACGCGCGCCCTTATTCGATTTCACATTTGGCGCGTCGTCGTCGGCGTCGTCGGCGGCCTTCGCGCGAGAGCAACGCCCGGGATCGAAGCGGCCGACGTCTGGGATGTAAACGTGTCCATACTGGCTGAACACCGTGAAGAATCAAAACATAATTCACCATCTTTCGACTGAGGCGATCGCGCCGTGGGAGTCGTGAACGGGTGCTCGCTCGGGGACGGGACGACGAACGACGCGACGTATTTTTCGTCGGCGAAAGCCTTCGCTGCAGAGCTGCCCGCAGAGAATCGAGGAATTAGAACCCCCGCGATTCAATTCCGCGTGTCAGTTTTGAGCGAAGGCGAGATTAAAAGGGGATGGGCTCTCCGTGGAGCTTTGGCGTTTACAAGTCGTCGAAATTCCTCCGTAGTTCCACCACATTCGTTCGACGACGCGAAGCGAGACTCACCTTTACGCCTCTTTTCTTTCATTCGCAGGCATGGCAAAAACTACCATTAAGGGTTGTGAACGCCAGGTACGTGTCACGGCGCGTTCTATCGATTCGGTTTGCTCGTCCTCGTTTCCTTGACAAAGCAGAGGGCTGATCAGGCTTCGGCCGCATGTGCTGCTCTCCCGTCGTTCTAAGGTACAGCCGACAGCGTTGACATGGGTGAGTAGGTGGCTGCTATCCACAGTCGCCTGCTCAATCGTCAGCGCGACATCTCTCGACGATTGCTTACGTTTTCTCGCTCGCGATGAACGCTTTGCCGTGATTCCAAAAACCGATGCTGATTTCACCGTGAGGCTTAATCAACCTCTAAGAAGTAATGAGCTTTGGTTCGTCGCGAGATTTTCTTCCTGCGGACGAATGTTTGATTGAACGAACGATACCGGGTGTGCGAGGTGTGGCGTACGAAGTCGATGACGAACAACTCGTTTCTTAAGACGTCGTGAATGAACACTAATTACATTGCTTCAAACTTCCCGAGGCTTTGTACACCGCACCGCCGCCGCCGAATCGTTCCGACGGCCAAACGTCCGAGTCCAACCGAGGACGCTTTTTCGACAAAACCTCCCGCGACTTTGCCTAAGGCGCTCCTTACTTAACGGTGGAGATGATCTTTTTACTTCCGTCGCGCACATCAATCTTGTCCCGCTCGCGGGACGCCGGCCAGACAACCGGTTTGTGGTCCAATGACTCCACGACGAGCGCGCATCCTTACGGCGCGAACGTCACTAAATTACGGACTAAATCCAATCTCGCGTTTGCTCGCATTCGAGACGCTGACCACACGACGTTACTTTTTCCTCACACCTAGGCCACCATCGCTCGTCGTTCGTTGTAACGCACACACCGCGCGAAAGTCATCCCTCGCTTCTCAGCCGCCGCTCGCGCTTTATCTCGTCGCCGTAGCGCCTCGTTCCACAGTTCTCGACGCTCCGTCGTCACCGCGCGCGCCTATTCCGCGCGAACGAGCCCCGCGCGTACGCACACGCACGCATTTATGTCCGCTCTGCACGCCCAGCGCGCCGCGGCGCTCAACACGGCGTCGTTATCCACTTTCACCAAGGATCGACGTCACTCGCACATCGCGCGCCGGTTCTCCGTCGTGCGCGCGGCCAAGGGAGACACGTACGAAGGTACGCCGAGAGCCACTTTCGTGTGTTCGTTCGCGCGCGATGACTGACGATGAAACGCGCGTTTCCTTTCCACACAGCGACGCTCCCGAAGCCGATCGAGCTGAAGTTTAACCGAGGCAACGACGGCGGCGCGTACGTCGTCTTCGTCCCCACGGACCCGATCTACGACCGATTCCAGGTCGGCGATAAGATTGAAGCCGTGAGCGCGTCGTTCGGGGATGAGATCTGGGGCGCTGAGTCGTACGGACAGGTGATGTACGCGATTAAGAATAGAAACGGCGACATCTACTTGAAGATGACGGACATGGACGGCGACTTGTCGGCGCTTCAACAAACCGAAAAGAGCTCGGCGTTCAAGAGCGAACGCGCGGGTGGTAACTACGGCGCCGGGACGAAGGAGCAACAAATGAACAACTACTCCAAAAAGCGCGAGTTGGAGAACCAGAGATTAGACATGTTCGACGAAGCCATCGAGCTTTACAACGGCAAGGATTTCGACAACGCGTTAATCGTCTTCGAGGAAGTCGCGGCGTTGGAACCGAAGAACTACATGGGTGACGATTTTTCCAAGACGACGGAGATCTACAAGGTCGCTCAGTACAACATCGCGTGCTGCTTCTCCAAGCTCGGCAAGGCGGATGAATCCTTGCTCGCGCTCAAGCGATGCATGTCCGCGGGTTGGATCGACTACCGCAAGATTCGCACCGACCCGAGCTTGGAATTCGTGCAAAAGCAGCCCGAATTCACCGAGCTCATGGACAAGTTCGACGAGCCGCTCATCAACACCAACGCCATCAAGGCGTTCAAGTCTTTGTTCGGCCAAAAGTGAGCGTTTCTTCGCCGTCGCGTCTCGTCGCGTCCCTTGCAACGCATTTGGACGCACTCTATCCACTCGCGTCCGCGTCACACCGCGCCTCGCACGCGTCGCACCGCGCCTCGCGCGCGCGCTCGCGAATCGCGACGATGTTCGCCAGCGCGCGCCTCGCCCCCGAGCGCGCGCTCGCGCCCCTGGCGCGCGCGCGCGCGACGCCGCGACGTCATCGAGGACGTCATCCGCGCGCCGTCGCCGAGACGCCGCCCGCGCCGCGCGCGCTGTCCATCGAAGAGCTCAGCGCGCGACCGCGCTCAAACGCGCGCGGTGCGGTGGTCGGCGACGTCGCGTCGGCGAAGACGCGGACGAGCGCGCGACGCGCGAGCGAGGGCGCGAGCGCGAACGCGACGCCGCGAACGCCGAGCTGGGCGACGACGGAGAACGCGGCGATCGCGCTCGGGGCGCTCGCGGTCGGACGCGGGATAAAGTACGTGTTCGATACGCCGAGTCGAACGTACGTGGACGGGGCGAACACGGTCGGGACGGAGTACGACGCGTGGACGGAGGAGGGGATATTGGAATATTACTGGGGCGAACACATACACTTGGGATGGTACAGCGACGAGGAGCTGGCGAAAGGGGCGGGGACGCTGCTCGGGTGCAAGGTGAAGGATTTCATTCAAGCCAAATTTGATTTCGTGGACGAGATGGCGGATTGGAGCGAGGCTGATAAGCCGGCAAAGGTGCTGGACGTCGGGTGCGGCATCGGCGGGACGTCTCGACACTTGGCGAAGCGCTTCGGTCAAGGCACGTCGGTGACTGGGATTACGCTCTCGCCGAATCAGGTGAAACGCGCGACAGAACTGGCGGCGGAGCAAGGAGTGCCGAACGCGAAGTTCCAGGTGATGAATGCGCTGGCGATGGAATTCGAGGACGACACGTTTGATTTAGTGTGGGCGTGCGAGAGCGGTGAGCACATGCCGGATAAGAAAAAGTACGTCGAGGAGATGGTGCGAGTGTTAAAACCTGGTGGTAAAATCGTCATCGCGACGTGGTGTCAGCGCGAGACGCCGCCGGAGTTCACGGAGAAGGAGAAGAGCAACTTGCAATTTCTCTACGAAGAGTGGGCGCACCCGTACTTTATCTCGTACGAGGAATACGAACGTCTTTTGCAAGGCACCGGCGCCATGGCGCGCACGGGATCGGAGAACTGGGTGAAGAACACGCTCGTGTCGTGGCGTCACTCGATCTGGGTCGGGGTTTGGGATCCGTGGCCCGTGGTGTTCGCCGGGCCTCGCCAGTGGTACAAGGTTGTGCGCGAAATCGTCACCCTCGAACGCATGGCTCGCGCGTTCGAGTCAGGTTTGATGACGTACGGCATGATCAAGGGGACGAAAAAGTAGTGAACGAGTACAGTATTTTTTGTGTTTAGGACGACAGTCGGTGAAATGATATTGCGCGCGCGCTTCGTTACAAAACCATTCGTATCGACTCACGCGGCTGCGACGGCGGCGGCGGCTTTTTTGATGTCGTCCGTCCCGTCGACGACGTTGGACGCGCTGTACGTCCCCATCGCGCCCGCCACACACGCACCCGCGACGTCTTCCACGCTCACCGGTTCCGCGAGCGTCAACGCGATCGGTCCCGGCGCTTTCGCCGCCAAAGCCTTGACGGGTCCGCTGCCGAGCACCTTGGCCAAGACGTCGCCGTACGTCTTCGTCACTCGCGGCGGCGTCAACGAAAACGCATCCCCGCCGTAAATGAAGCTCGGTTTCACGATGAAGTAATCACCTTCCGCGTAATTCTCGCGCAAGCACGCCTCCGCGTCGCGCTTACCCTCAAAGTACCCCCTCATCAACGGCGTCTTGCCCACGACGTCCGGCACGACGCTCGCCACGCTCACGTACACGAACCGCCCGACGCCCGCTTTCTTCGCCGCCTCGATCGCGAGCACGTTATGATCCCCGTTCCCTCTCCGCATCGCCTCGTCATCGCCGCCGATGACGCCGACGCACGACACGACGCAGTCGACGTCTCGCAGCGCCTCCGCCAGCGCCTCGCGCGCCGCGCTCGCCTCCGCCAGATCCACCGCCCGCGCCTCGCGCGCGCCCGTCGCGTCGCGTCCCGAGCGAGAGATGGTCGTCACGCGCGCGCCCGCGCGCGCGAGCGCCTCGACGACGCGCGCGCCGACGAATCCCGACCCTCCGAGCACGACGACCGACGGCGCTTTATCCGCCGCGGCTTCGACGCGCGTCGCGCCGCGCGCTCGGCGCGTCGTCCGGTCGCGCGAGACGCGCGAGACGCGCGCGACGCGCCCGCGGCTCGCGCGCGTCGCGCCGAGCGCGCGCGTCATCGCCGTCGGCACCGCGCGTCGTTTTGTGTCGCCGTCGCCGTCGCATCCATCGTCGACGTCATCGCGTCGTCGACGCCGCACACCGCGATGGCGCTCGCGTCGGCGCGTCGCGACGCGTCGACGCGAGTCCTCGAAGCGCTTCGCGCGTCGCGCGATGGCTCGCGACGCCTCGGCGACGCGCGACGGTCGATGTCCCATTACGCGCGCGGTGTCCCGCTCGACGCGCTTTATCCGCGCCGCGTCGTCGTCACGGGCATCGGACTCGTCACCCCGCTCGCGCGGACGACGGCGGAGAACTGGCGCGCGCTGCTGGCGAACGCGGGCGCGACGCGGGCGCTGCGCGAGGACGATCTCGCGCGCGAGTGCTGGAACGCGCTCGCGGCGAGCGACGGCGCGCGGGCGCGAACGCGGCACGCGGGCGTCGTGAACCGAAGGGAAGGGTACGACGCGAACGCGTGGAGCGATGGAGGAAGTTTGGCGTCGTTCGTGGCGTACGGACGGTGCGCGGCGAAGGAGGCGATCGAGGACGCGGGGATGACGAGCGCGAGGGACGCGCCGAGGGACGACGTGGGGGTGTCGTTCGGCGCGGGGATGGGAGGCGTGAGCGATTTAACGCGCGCGGGAGGTTGGATGGCGAAGGGTGAACTGCGGAGGATATCGCCGTACTTTGTGCCGCGGATTTTGGCCAACGCGGGGGCGGGGAGGATATCGATGGATCACGGGTTTCGAGGGCCGAATTTGGCGGCGGCGACGGCGTGCGCGACGTCGGCGCACTGCATAGGGGACGCGTTTAGGGCGCTACAGCGCGGCGATGCGAACGTGATGATCGCCGGTGGTGCTGAGGGATGCATAGATGCCGTTTCATTGGCGGCGTTCGCCAAGGCGAGGGCGCTGAGCGCGACGGGGAGAGCGAAACCGTTTGACGTCGCGCGCGACGGCTTCGTCATGGGCGAAGGCGCGGGGGTTTTAGTGCTCGAAACTCTCGAACACGCGCGCGCGCGAGGCGTCGATAAGGTGTACGCCGAGATACGCGGCTACGGCGCGTCGGGAGACGCGCACCACGTCACGCGCGCGAGCCCGGATGGCGAAGGCGCGGCGCGCGCGATGCGAGCCGCAATGCGAGACGCCGGCGTCGACGATCCGCTCGACGTTGGATACGTCAACGCGCACGCCACGGGGACGCCTTTGGGCGACGCCGCAGAAGCCATGGCGCTCAAAACAGTCTTCGGTGCGGACGCGATCGAGTCTGGGCGCGTGCTCACGACGTCCACGAAGGGCGCCACCGGGCATTTGCTCGGCGCCGCGGGCGCCATCGAAGCCGCGTACACCGTCATGGCTCTTCACACCGGAGACGTGCCTCCGACGTTCGGATACGACACGGTCGACCCAAACTTACGAATCCCAATCGTCGGCGCTGGTGGCGTCGCGGCTCGACTGCGCGACGACGCTCGAGCGGCGATGAGCAACTCGTTTGGTTTCGGCGGCACCAACGCCAGCCTCGTCTTCGCTCGAGCGCCACCGCTCGACGCCGCGCCGTAGACGCGCGGATCCCCTAGCGACGTTAGTTTAGCGTTTGTAGCGACATATTTAGCGGGCGAGCGATCGCCGTGTCATCGTCGCATCCACGGATGTTCGTTCGGCGGCGGCGGCGGCGCCAGACGTCCCGAGACTCCGACGCGTCGCCGTCCTCAGTCCACGACGCGCGCGCGGTGATCGTCATGGCCGACGATGACGGGCGCGCGTTCTTCGTGGGGTTCACGCTCGTCGCCGCCCTCGCGTCGACGGTGCGCATCGCTTCGCCCGCGCGCAGAGTTGAAGTTTGTTTGAAATCCAACGCCTCGGACTGACGGTTGACGCTCACGCGACGCGCAGCTCGCCATCGCGTCGGCGTACGCGCTGAAGAGCGCGGCGAAAGACTTTAGTGAACAGCAAATCGGCCTGCTCACCGCGCTGGAGGCGATAGAACGCGAGAAGCAGCTGGCCGAGCAACAAAACTCTGGCAAGAGCTCGGGACGAGGCGCGCGCTCGGGACGGCGACGAACCGGAAGCAGCGGCGCGGCGTCGCCGTCGGGACGAGAGAAGAGCGACGCGACGAGTGTCAGTCGGTTGTCGCAGTCGAGATCGATCTCGGGGAGCTTGGCGGACGTGGAGGAGTATCCGGCGTACGCGTCGGCGAACCGGTCGACGCCGGGGACGCCGACGAAGGCGAACGCGTTCGGACAGACGGTTTCGGACGGCGGTGAAGATGGCAGTCATCACAACGGACGATTATCTCGAGACGTCAGTCTCGGCACTCCGAAGAAACGCGGGCCGCTGAGTCAACTCGCGTGGGCGGCGAACGACGGTTTAACGGAGACGGAAGTCGAACCGGAAACAGAAACAGAGACCGAAGGTGAGGAAGAACGCACGCACATAGACGTCGTGGAATCACCCATGGCGCGACGTGGGCGAGCGTACGGTGCGCCGGACTCGAGCATAGAGCGGTTGATCGAGTCGCCGTTGCCGAGAGCGTTGAGCGCGAGCGTCGAGCTCGAACGCGCGATGGAAAAGCTTCAGGAGAAAATGCACGACAAAGCGACGCTGACTCCGACGCCCTCGGCGTCGAATGAGAGTGGGGTCACGTCGCCTAGGACCGTCAAGACGCCGTGGACGGCGACCCCCGACGGTAACATGCCCATCGGTTTGAAACCGGCGGACCGCGCCATCGGACGAGAATTGTTCCAACGATCGGGCAGTGGTGGTGCCGCGGCGAACGGTCTATTTTCGTCGCCGCGCGTGACGCACGCCGGAGAATCAGATATGCAGTACGAAAAAGTCGCGACTGAAATGATGGAAACCTTGGGTGACGAATGCGAGGAAGTGTGCCTCATGCTAGAGTACGCGCTCGGTTTACGCGACAAGTGGTTATTCGACGACAGTGAAGGGGCATGTCCTATCGTCGGTAAGGTGGATAAAATGCCGCCGCTACCACCTAAATCGCAGCACACGTTCGAAATGATCGATGGAGTCATGCACGTGTACCACCCGAACGCGCAAGGCGAGGTCGAGTTGGCGCATAAACCGCCCGGCACGGCGACAGATTTCTTCTACGACTTGCACGCATTACTAAAGGTGCAATCGTACGGTCCATCGAAGACGTTTTGTCACAAAAGGCTGTTGTTGACGGAGCAAAAGTTCAATCTACACGTCATGTTGAACGCTGATCGAGAGTTTTTAGAGCAAAAGAAGGCGCCACATCGCGACTTTTACAACGTCAGAAAGGTTGATACGCACGTGCATCACAGCGCGTGCATGAACCAAAAGCACTTGTTGCGCTTCATCAAGTCCAAGCTTAAACGAGAGCCTCACGAACTTGTGATTTATCGGGACGGCAAGTTTTTGAACCTTCGAGAGGTGTTCGAATCGATCGGAATGACGGCATACGAACTCAACGTCGATACATTGGACATGCACGCGGACAAGAATACGTTTCATCGCTTCGATAGGTTCAATCTCAAGTACAACCCCATGGGACAGTCTCGCTTGCGAGAAATTTTCATCAAGCAAGACAACTTGATTCGTGGTCGGTTCCTCGCCGAGCTCACGAAGCAAGTATGCTCGGACTTGGAGGCGAACAAATACACCATGGCGGAGTATCGCATCTCCATTTATGGGCGTAAACCCGGCGAATGGGACAATCTCGCGGCTTGGGTGCTGAATAACAACGTCTTCAGCGAAAATATCGTATGGATGATTCAGATACCGCGATTGTACAACATCTACCACAGTAATGGGACGATGAAAAACTTCCAGCAGATGCTCGATAACATTTTCAAGCCTCTGTTTGAAGTCACGGTAGACCCTTCGTCGCATCCAAAGTTGCATACGTTTCTCCAAATGGTGATCGGGGTGGACATGGTAGACGACGAATCGAAACCTGAGCGCAGACCAAGTAAGCACATGCGTGTACCAGTGGACTGGGACGTGTCTCACAACCCCGCGTACGCCTACTACGCCTACTACGTGTACGCCAACCTGTACACGCTCAACGCATTGCGCGTCAGTAAAGGGTTGAATACCATCGCCTTCAGGCCTCACGCCGGTGAGGCGGGAGACATCGATCACCTGTGCACTACATTTATGCTCGCGAAGAATATTGCGCACGGCTTGAACCTGCGCAAGTCGCCGTGTCTGCAATACCTGTACTATCTCACGCAAATTCCGCTCGACATGTCGCCCTTGAGCAACAACTCGCTATTCATCGATTATCATAAGAACCCGTTCCCGGTGTTCTTTGCTCGAGGTTTGCGAGTATCACTCAGTACGGATGATCCACTCATGATTCACATGACCAAAGAGCCTTTGGTCGAGGAGTACTCCGTCGCCGCGCAAGTTTGGAAACTCAGCGCCGCCGACTTGTGTGAAATCGCCAAAACCAGCGTTTTAAACAGCGGATTCCCGCGAGCGTCGAAAAAGCACTGGGTGAGTGATCAGTATTGGCTCAATGGCACACGTGGAAACGACATTCAAAAGACCAACGTCCCAGATCTTCGCGCACATTTTCGCGAAGACGTTCTCGAATGCGAAAAAGAGCTCGTGCGTCGAGGCGTCGTTCAGGCGCGCCAGAAGGGCCGCGAGCTCAAAATTCGCGGATAGAAACGGCTGACCGCTCGGTCGCGACGTTCCATCGCAGTAGTCTACATCGCTCGCGCATCTCGTCTCCCCCATTCTCTTTGTAACCATCGGCAAGTGTACACCTATCGCGGCGGCTTCTGTTCAAACCAACATCCCGCCCATGGATGGAAATCATCACGATGGCAGCCGCGCCACAACGCGCTCGCCGGCGCCGACATCGTCTGGTCGACCGTAACAGCTCGACGAACGTCGCGAACTTTCGTTCGCGTCGACGATCGCGCGCGCGCGTCCGTGCGACGTCGCTCGACGCGAACGAGACGGACGCAACGGCGTAGGGTGTTGAGCGCGGTCGAACGGCGACGCCGACGCGATGAGCGGTCGCGGACCGGCGCTTGATCGCGCGAGTGGGTCATTCAGACACTCCGAACGATATGCCGCCACCGCGGCGCGGTATTCCAAGGCGATCGAGCGGGAGAGGAACGCGGAAGAGATCGCGCGGGACGGCGGCGGGGCGACGTCGCGAAGCGGAGGCGAACGGGAGTCGTTGTTAGACGCGCCCGAGTATTTAGAGCGTCAAAGGGCGCGGAATGAGTCGTTTAAGCGCGGGTGTGGACGGATGTGCGCGCTGGTGTTCGTGCTCGCGGCGTTCGCAGCGGTCGCGGCGATCGGCTTTCAACACTTTAACGGCGACGATTCGCCGGCAAAGGTGACGGTGGATTCGGACTCGGCGTCGAGCTCCAGGAATAGCGATTTAGGGCCGAGTGCGGCACCGAGAGCGACGACACCGGATGTGTCCACGACTTATCCGCCGCCGCCGATGCCACAGCCGACGCCACAGCCTGAGCCGTCATCGCAGCCGGCGCCGCAGCCAGAGCCGGCGCCGCAGCCACAGCCAGAGCCGGCGCCGCAGCCACAGCCAGAGCCGGCGCCGCAGCCACAGCCAGAGCCGGCGCCGCAGCCACAGCTAGAGCCGGCGCCGCAGCCACAGCCAGAGCCGGCGCCGCAGCCACAGCCAGAGCCGGCGCCGCAGCCACAGCCAGAGCCGGCGCCGCAGCCACAGCCAGAGCCGGCACCGCAGCCTGTACCGACACCACCGGAGCCGACAACGGAACCGTCAGACGATCCATACGATCCATACTCCGCTGACTTGGCGCTACCAATGCACGCTGGCGCCATCGAAGAGGAGGCAAACGAGCTCGTGGAGAACGCCATTCACCACGAGATCGCGGGTGGGTTGGGACGAGCGTTCTTACGAAACAGCAAGGAGAGGTTTAAGTTTGAAGCCGCTGCTGAAGATGAACCAGCAGTGCCCAAGGATCCGATGCCCGCGCCGGTGGACGATCCAAAACGAATTCCGGAAGTACGCTCAAAGAAGTGAGTCTGATTACAACAGTAGTACGTAGTAACAACATGATTTTAGTATATAACAGCCTAATTTGGCGTGCGTTGAGATGCTCATTCACTTGTCGATGTCGAACACTTGCTTCATGAGCTCGTAAACGTAAAACGAAATTGCCGCCGAGGGTAAAATCTTGGCGTAATTCGGAATCAAGCCAGCGTAAAGCGCACCGATGCCTTCATTCTTTCCGACGACGTAAATCCCATGGAACATGTTTTTATAGGCGTATCCTGCACCTTTCTTCATTCCGGCGACTTGGATTCGACGTTGAATCATTTCGAGTGGATACACGCCCGTTTGCGCCGCGGCACCGGCGAGCGCGCCGAAACACATCGTCGGTAGCGCAGACATCTTTGCCTTTTCACCGAATTGTCGCCGGTACAAACCCTTGCAGGCGTCGTATACGTAGAAATTGATCGCGCCGTAGGGTGCTACGCGCACCATATTCGCACCCAAACCTTTCCACAGCGCACCGTAGCCTTCGTTGGCGACGAGCTGTTTCCAGCAGTCGCCCAACAGCATGCCGGTGCCAGAGACGCGCGACCGTAACGTGTCCACGGGATGCGTCAACGCTGTGCCGCACATGCTCGCCACGGAACCACCGAGCATGCGTTGCGCACCGTCGAGCTCGGTTTGATCGCCGTTTCGTATGATGTAATCCTTGAACTTGTCGTACACGAAGAACTCGACGGCTTTGGTGGGGGCGATTCGCAACACGTTGAGCGTGTTCCCGCGAAACAGACCTCCAGCGCCTTCATCTCGCACGATTCTGTTCAAAGTTCCTACGAGACCACCGTCGCGCGCTATGGTCGTTGAATCGAGCATGTATTCAATCTTCGCCCGCTCGAGCGGCGCGACGACGGTTCTAGAGACGCCTCCAGAGATGGCACCCACGAGTAAGTGCTTTATCACCTCGCCAGCGCCTCCGTTCGCTTTACGTTTGCTCGCAAACGCTAACGACACGTCGCCGACGTCGACGGTGGACCTCGACCACACGCTCAACGCTTCCGTGGCGTCCATGGCGTCCGAGAGCATCAAAAAGTCACGAAACTCGGTAAAGTCGATCGCCTTGGCCAGCGTCACGAATTTTTCGTTCGCCGCGTTGAACAAGCCCTTACCCTTGCTAAACGCGCCCTCCCCCGCCTTGATGCGATACATCATCGCCTCCACGTTGACGTCATCCGTCGCGTATCCCTCTCGCATCAGCACCCTCTTCAACTGTTTCGCCGTGAGATACCCCGACCGATCCCCATCGAATTTCTGAAACGTCTTCAGCAGCTCGCGCTCGCGTCGCAGCGCGAAATTCCCGAATTCCTTAAACGTCATCCGCGGTCGTCCTTCGCCGTCCTCGCCTTCGCGTTCGCGTTCGCCTCGCGTTCGCCCCTCGTCGATCGTTCGTCGCACGAAATCGTCCGCGCTCTGCGCCGTGCACGGCACCTTCAATTTCTCCAGCGCGCGTCGCATGTCATCGCTCGTGACGTACCCCTTCGCGCCCTCGTCCAGGTGGTCG
>Ga0257114_1001409_pt1 | contig 17216 bp, 19 predicted proteins | sample SI112_10mmetaG_FD_190149 | JGI IMG/M metagenome (GOLD analysis project Ga0257114, IMG submission 190149) | Marine microbial communities from Saanich Inlet, British Columbia, Canada - SI112_10m | ecosystem: Environmental > Aquatic > Marine > Inlet | place: Canada: British Columbia | collected...
TGAAGAGCTAATAACTTTTCTTTGTCAGACCAATTTTCTTGGAGGGCCAATTGAGATGCTAAATAATCTAATTTTTCTTGAATAGAGTTATAGTCAAACTAACCTCCGGACTTCAGCTAGTCTTTTCACAAAATCTTTATTTTTCTCTAATATTTCGTCCGTATTAAGCATTAATTTTCTCGGTTAGTTTGGTATACATGCTTAGTCTCTTAAACCACATCTGCTTATATGAGTCGAGTTCCTGGTCAGAGATAACTGTCTTTTTAAATTCTCCATTTCGTATAGCTAAAAAAACTATCAAAGAATTAATATTAGTTTTATACTGCCAATCATGTGCAACAGCATAAGCTGCCAATTGTAAGATATGTTCCCTCATCTCCTCTTCAGTTTTTTTTCTATATGATGACTTGTAATCAATTACAGATAATTGCTTATCTTGAACACCTATGAGATCTATTGTTCCAGCGTACAAGTTTTTATATACTACTGAAACTTCTGTACCCCAAACCTCATCCAAATGATTAATGAAATTATCAATAACAGTTTGAGCTAATTTTTTAGCAATAATAAAGTTTTTTGAATCATCATGAAAAGCATTATCTTTTGAGACATAATGTTCTAAGTATTTATGCATATAATTGCCAATTTCCATAGAATCAGTTTTATGACTAATATTGAAGTCAACTGTTTGAGTTGGATTTGTCAGTCGTAGAATACTTGTAACACTAGGAACTATAAGATTTTCTGAAACAGAATAAAATCTAATATTATCAACTTTATTAACACTATAGACAGGATAACTATATTTTTCTCTGAAAGAACTTATCATCTTTATCTTTTAAGAATCGACAATATATTTTCAAGATCCGATTTGATTTGAGCTAACATATGTTTGCTTGATGAAGGCTCAGATTTTACTTCATCGACGTTTATCATATTTTTGGCACCCTCTATCGTAAAGCCTTTATTTTGCAGCAATTCTTTGATTTTCAATATCATAGCGAGGTCTTTTTGCTGGTAATACCTTCTATTGCCCTTTCTTTTAATAGGTTCTAGTTCTTTAAATTCTTGTTCCCAATATCTAAGCACATGAGCTTTCACATCACAAATTTTGGAAACTTCTCCGATAGTGAAGTATCTTTTATTTGGTATAACAGGTGTATTATTACTCTGGTTTTCCATCATATGCTTCCAATTTGTTCTTTAGCTTGAGACCAGATTTAAAAGTAACCACCCTTCTTTCTGAAATCATAACATCTTCACCAGTTTTTGGATTTCTACCAGGTCTTGCCACTTTATCTCTAAGAATAAAATTACCAAAACCAGAAAATTTAATATCATTACCTTCTTCGAGAGCACCCTTAATCATCTCAAAGAACTCCTCGATGAATTCTTTAGCTTCTCTTTTGTTGAGACCTACCTCATTATGTATTACTTCAACCAGTGAATTCTTGGTAATTGTCATTATTAACTTCTAACTATTGCTTTAAACTTATTTTTTAAAAGGAGAACTATTTTTTCCATTTCATCATTAACCTGCTCATCCCTTAACGTGCTCGACTTATCTTGAAATACAAACTCAATAGTCATGCTTTTGTTTCCGATATCTAAGTTACTCTTATTATAGAATATATCACTTATTTTACTAGTTATCATATAGTTAAATGATTTTCTTTGTACTGCATCTATTATATCACTTGCAATAACCTCGTCATCGATCAAAATAGTCAAATCTCTCCTAATCTTAGGGAAAATAGAGATTTTTTTATACTTAAGACTACTAATTGGTGTTATCTTATCGATCATTAATTCAAAATAAAATATCTGATTTTTGATCGAATACTGAGAATATAGAGATTTTTCAGGCTCTCCACAGTAACCTATTATTTTATTATTTTGTTTAATAACTGCCTGGCAAGCTTTCCCAATATATTTAATGTCAGCATTAACTTCGAAACTTACATCGGGCAATATAGAAAGTAAATCGCCTTTTATATCAAAAAAGGATAGTTTTACTTGCTCATTTTTAAGATTTGATTCTGAATTGATTCCAGAAATAGCACCTGCTAGTATATTTTCTTCGATAATACTCTTATCTCTATGTTTTATATATGTTTTTCCAGATTCAAAAATTCTTAAGTTGTTATTTTTTCTACTGAAGTTATATGCGCATGTATTAAGTATACTATTTATCATAGACCCCCTTAATTCTGCTTTATCTTCAGATATTGGATTTACAAGACTCGCTATTTTTGTTTTTGGTACATGATTTGACTGGTCACCTTTTGGGATAAAGCTGAATGAGATTATTTCATTGTAGCCTCGTGCTACTAATAAATCTGAATATCCATCAAATTGATTAGTGCTGTCCTTTATATTATTCAAAGAGTTTGTTGCTAAAATTGGTTTAAAATTATTATAACCATAGACTCTTGCAACTTCTTCGACTAGATCTTGTGCAATTCCAATATCAAACCTATGGCTTGGAATGGTCACGCTAAACCCTTTCTTGCTTTTTTTTGGATTAAAACCGAGGTAACTAAGTGTCTGTAGGATAAATTTATCAGATATCTTAATGCCTAAAGATGACTCAAACAAATTAGGTTTAACTAGAATACTTCTATTTATATGTTTTGCAACTTTAGGTGCAGACAAATGATTAAAAGAAAAATCTTCAATGCTCGTATGCTCTGTTAGAATTGCTAAAACTCTGCCAATCGCATATTTATTTATAAGCGGGTCAACTCCTCTCTCAAATCTATAAGATGCATCAGTTTGTAAACGGAAGTGCTTAGAAGATCTTCTGATAAGATTTGGAGTAAAATAAGCTGATTCAATAATAATATTCTTAGTCTTACCAGTAACTGATGATTCTTCGGATCCAATAACACCAGCAATAGCTTGAGGTTTTTTATCGTCAGCAATAACTGGTATATCTTTCATTAAAGTATAATTTTGACCATCCAAAGCAGTCATCTTTTCATTATTCTTAGCAAAGCGTACTTTAATATTTCCATTAAATTTATCATGGTCAAATGCATGCATAGGTTGTCCATTTTCTAACATTACATAATTTAGAACATCAACTACAAAGTTAATTGTCTTTAATCCGCACATATCAAGACGATTCTTTATAAAAAAAGGAGTTTTCAATGAGTTGTCAATATTTTTAATTATAAGCGCGCTATAAGATGAACTGATCTTCTTGTCTATAGCTAAAATATTACTATGCTTTAATTTTAAAAATTTAATGGCTTTTGGATATGCTATTTTGTTTTTATAAATTGCACTTAAGTCTCTAGCAATGCCTATTATTGATAAACAGTCAGCCCTATTAGGAGTCATATCAATATCTATAACTGTATCTTTTTTAACTTTAACCTCAGAAGAAACCTCTAACCCTAGAGAGGTAAGTTCTTCTATGAAAATATCATTTTTTTTGATATTTGGAATGTACTCTTTCAGCCAGTTCAAACTAATTTTCATAATTACTTTAATCCTTTGAATTGAGATAAAAACGAAATATCATTTTCATAAAACATTCTTAAGTCGACTATATCATATTTAAGCATAGCTAATCTTTCGATACCTAAACCAAAAGCAAATCCTGAATATTTCTTGGTATCAATTTTAACATTCGACAATACATTAGGATGGACCATGCCGCAGCCAAGGACTTCTAACCATTTACCCTTGAACTTTATATCTAATTCAGCTGATGGTTCTGTAAATGGGAAATACGAGGGTCTGAACCGTATCTCCATATCCTTTCCAAAGAACTCAGTTATAAAACTTATCAATACTCCTTTTAAATGACAAAAATTTACATTCTTATCAATATAAAGCCCTTCTATTTGATGAAACATGGGAGAGTGAGTAGGATCTGAATCACATCTATACACCTTTCCGGGTGTCATAATTTTAAGCGGCGCTTTATTTGACAACATTGATCTAATTTGAACAGATGACGTATGTGTTCTCAGGAGCTTATCATCAGAAACATAAAAGGTATCATGCATATCACGAGCTGGATGAGTTTCTGGAATATTCAGTGCCTCAAAGTTATGAAACTCGTCTTCCACCTCAACTCCACTCACTGATGTAAAACCATATTTAGCTAATATTGATGTAATTCCATTTATAGTAATTGAGACTGGATGCTTGGAACCTGTTGATATATTTTTACCAGGTAATGTAATATCAACTTTATTATCATTTTTGACATCTTGAATTTCAATGAGCTTTGCAGCGATTAAGTTCTGTATCTGAGTTTTTAAAATATTTAAAGATCTACCTAGCTCCTTTCTCTCATCAAGAGCAGCATCCTTTAGACTACCAAATTTATTTGTGATAATTCCGCTTTTCCCAAGATACTGTGATTTAATATTAGCTATATCATGAGATGAACTACACTCTTTTAATTTCTCTTCAAGGTCTGAAATTAGTGAAGTATGATCTTTTGGCACAAGTTAAGAGTAGCTATTTTTGACTAGCTATAGAGTTCACGATAGCTGCAAAGTTTTCGGCATTATTTACTGCCAAGTCAGCTAACATTTTTCTGTTAATTGTAATATCTGATTTTTTCAATTGGTTCATCAATTGACTATAAGACATGTTATTTAATCTTGCAGCAGCATTAATTTTAGTTATCCATAAAGACCTAAACTGTCTTTTTCTCTGTTTTCTACCAATATATGCATATTGCCCAGCTTTTATAACCGCTTGTTTAGCGACTCTAAATACTTTGCTCCTAGCACCTTTATAGCCTTTTGCCAGTTTTAATACTTTTTTGTGTCTTGCATGTGCAACTACACCACGTTTTACGCGTGCCATAATTTTCTCCTAGTTAATATGGTAACATCCTCTTAACCAATGCTTTATCAGCTTTGCTGACTAACAAATCATCCCTAAGATGTCTCTTTCTTTTTGTGCTCTTTTTTGTCAATATGTGTCTACGATGAGACTGAGCTCTCTTCATTTCATCTGAAGGAGTCTTTGAAAATCTCTTTGCAGCTCCACTATGGCTTTTCATTTTTGGCATCATCTTCCTCTTATTTGGCTAAAAACGTGTTAAGTATACAGTAATTATTTCTTCGGTGCTATAACCATTACCATTTGTCTGCCCTCAAATAGCGGTATTTGTTCTACAATTCCAATTTCATCTAAATCTTTCTGTACTCTATCTAGAACTTCTCGTCCGATTACCTGGTGAGCAATCTCTCTTCCTCTGAAACGCATAGTTATTTTAGCTTTATCTCCACCATTTAAAAACTTAGTTATACTTTTTAGCTTAACCTGATAATCAGCTTCTTCAGTATTAGGTCTAAATTTAATTTCTTTAACTTGTGTTTGCTTCTGCTTTTTCTTGGCAGCATGGGCTTTCTTCTGATTATCGAATCTAAACTTACCATAGTCCATAATTCTGCAAACAGGTGGTGTTTGATTAGGCACAATTTCTACTAAATCTAATTCTTCTTCTTTGGCTAATTCTATAGCCTTTGTGGTTTCAACCACGCCTATTTGATCTCCATTTGACGCTATCAATCTAACTTCTAAGACGCTAATCCTTGAATTCATCCTTGGTCTTCTATTAATCGCTATAATATTTCTCCTGCTAGTTTTTTAGAACAACACTCTTGCTTTCTACAAGAGTTTCCACCATTTTAACAAATTTATCAACATCCATCACCCCTAGATCATCTCCAGTCCTAGTTCGAAGTGATATTTGATTACTCTCAACTTCTTTATCGCCAATAACAACCAAATATGGAACTCTTTTCATACTATGCTCGCGAATTTTATAACTGATCTTTTCATTTCTAAGGTCTGGAATAGATATTATGCCCATATTATTCAATTTTTTAGATAACTTTTGACAGTGTACTTCTTGATTTTCAGATATATTCATTACTACCACATGAGTTGGCGATAACCATAATGGTAAATCTCCAGCATATTCTTCGATAAGAATACCAACAAATCTCTCTAAAGAACCTAGTATCGCGCGGTGTATCATTACGGGTGCAACTTTATCACCATTTTCATCAACATAATTAGCATTTAATCTTGTAGGCATAGAAAAATCTAACTGTATAGTCCCTAATTGCCATACTCTTTCGAGTGAGTCTTTCAAAGAGAAATCAATTTTAGGGCCATAAAAAGCTCCATCGCCGTTATTCAACTGCCATTCAATATTACTAGAGTCCAAGGCTTTTTTCAGAGCATCTTCAGACTTATCCCAAATTTCTTCGCTGCCGACTCTTTTTTCAGGTCTAGTAGATAACTCTACTTTTATCTCGTGGAATCCAAATTGTTTATAAATATCATAAATCGTTTTTATTAAAATTTTAATTTCATTTTCAATCTGACCTGGAGTACAGAAAATATGAGCGTCATCCTGAGTAAATGCTCTTATACGCATCAAACCATGCAGTGTTCCTGACGGTTCATTTCTGTGCACGATTCCAAATTCAGCAAATTTGAGGGGTAAATCTCTATAACTTTTTAAACCTTGATTATAGACCTGTATATGACCCGGGCAACTCATTGGCTTGATTGCATATTCTTTATTTTCGGATGAAACATCAAAAATTAAATCTGAAAACTTATCTAAGTGTCCAGATTTTTTCCACAATGATTTATCTAAAATCTGAGGTGTATTAATAATCTTATAATTATAGTTTCTTAAATAAGAAGTAATAAAATCTTTGACGATATTAAAAATTTTCCAACCATTATCATGCCAAAAAACCATACCAGGAGATTCTTCCTGAAAATGGAAGAGGTCTAATTTCTGGCCTATTTTTCTATGATCCCTTTTTTCGGCTTCTTCTAGCTTATGTAAATATGCTTTTAAATTATCTTTTGTATCCCATGCAGTCCCATATATACGCTGGAGCTGTTCATTGTTTGAGTCTCCCTTCCAGTAAGAACCAGAAATTTTCATCAACTTGAAATAATTTAGTTCTCTTGTACTTGTAAGATGAGGTCCTCTGCACATATCTATATATTCTTCATGATGATAGATAGCTATCACTTCATTATCAGTTATGTCTTCTATTAGCTTTAACTTATAATCTTCTTTTCTTTCCCTGAAAACACTTTGAGCTCTTTCTTTTGTCACAACTTCTCTTATAATCTTGTAATTCTTTTTTGCAAGTTTCTTCATTAAAGACTCAATAGAGGCTAAGTCTTTTTCAGAGATACTTTCTTTTGCATAAATATCATAATAAAATCCATTATCAATTGTTGGTCCGATTACCATCTTTGTATCAGGATATAATTGCTTAATAGCATGTCCAAAGACATGCGCACATGTATGGCGAATTATCTCTAAACCTTGCTCATCAGAAGAATTAATAAGTTCGATTGACGAATCCTTGTTTATAATCTCACTCATATCTACTAATGCACCATTAATTTTGGCTGCAACTGGTTTAATATTAGTAAAATTATTTTTGACAAGGTCGTCTACTGATAGATTTTCATCAGTTTCGATAACTTTATTTTCTATAGTAACTTTATACATAATCTTATAATTTTAGGCACGATTGGACTCGAACCAACGACCTCCACCATGTCAAGGTGGCGCTCTAACCAGCTGAGCTACGCGCCTAAGTCATGTAAAATTAACATGCTAATAGGCGATTCTCAAGCTAATTATATTTATTAATAGTTTATATTATTGCCCTCTACTCTTTTTATTTTTATTTGGTATATCAAGGAAGTTTTCTTGAATTGTGGCAATCTGATCTCTTATCTGTGCTGCTTTTTCAAATTCTAAATCTCTAGCATGGACGAACATATGCTTCTCTAACTCTTTAATCACAGATACAACATTATTACCATCTACCTTAGGATATTTTTTCTTAACATTAGATATCAATGTTAATTTATCTAGTTTTTTAGAAGACACATATATGTCCTCATCTAAAGCTTCTTTTATAGCCTTTTTTATACCCTCTGGTTTTATATTATGCTTTTTATTATGTGCTACCTGTATATTACGCCTTCTTTCTGTCTCATTGATAGCTCTCTCCATAGATTTCGTAATTACATCTCCATATAAAATTACATGCCCATCAATATTTCTTGCAGCTCTACCGATAGTTTGAATTAATGACTTATCCGATCTAAGGAACCCTTCTTTATCTGCATCTAATATGCAGACAAGTTCTACCTCGGGAATATCCAATCCTTCTCTTAGTAAATTTATTCCGACTATCACATCATAAACGCCTTTGCGTAAATCTCTAATAATTTCAACTCTCTCAACGGTATTGATATCAGAATGTAAATAGTTAACTTTAATATTAAACTCTTCAAGATATTCAGTTAAGTTTTCAGCCATTTTTTTTGTTAAGGTTGTTACAAGAACCCTATTTCCATTTTTAATGACTTTATTAATTTCAGACAAAGCATCTTCAACTTGATTTGAAGAAGGTCGAATAGTCACAACTGGGTCAATGAGCCCTGTTGGTCTTATGACTTGCTCGATAATATTACGTGAAAACTCTAGCTCATAAGGGCCTGGGGTAGCAGAGACATAAATAGTTTGGAAGTTATAACCAGAAAATTCTTCAAACTTTAGAGGCCTGTTATCCATTGCTGATGGTAATCTAAACCCGTAGTCAACTAAAGTTTGTTTTCTTGATCTATCTCCTTTATACATTCCTCCAATTTGAGGAACAGTAACATGACTCTCATCTAAAATAATTAGTCCATCACTCGGGAGGTAATCTAAAAGACATGGAGGATGTTCGCCTGCTTTTCCTCCGGATATATATCTAGAATAATTCTCAATACCTGAGCAATATCCCATCTCGGCAATCATTTCTAGATCATAATTCGTCCTCTCTTTTAGCCTTTGTGCCTCTAAAAGTTTGTTTTCGTTTGAAAAGAAAGTTAACCGTTCTTTAAGCTCTTCTTTTATCTTAACTGACGCATCATCCATAATCTCTTTTGGTGTTACATAGTGTGTTTTTGGATAGACTGTAAACCTGTTAATTTTTTTGTGTACTTCTCCAGTCAAAGGATCAAATATATATAAATTCTCGATTTCTTTATCAAATAATTCTACTCTTAAAGCTTCTTTTTCAGAATCGGCAGGAAATATATCTATAATTTCTCCTTTAACCTGATAAGTCCCGCGTCTTAACTCAAGATCATTTCTACTATACTGAAGTTCTATTAACCGTTTCAATATCTGTCTTTGATCAATTATATCGCCCGCAACAAGATGTAATTTCATTTTTAAGTATTGCTTCGGGTCTCCTAATCCATAGATTGCTGAAACACTTGCCACTACAATTGCATCTTTTCTCTCCGTCAATGATTTAGTAGCCGATAACCTCATTTGCTCAATATGTTCATTTAAAGATGCGTCTTTCTCTATATACGTATCGGAAACAGGAACATAGGCTTCAGGCTGATAGTAATCATAATAAGAAACAAAGTACTCAACTGAATTATCTGGAAAAAAATCTCTCATCTCAGAATATAATTGGGCAGCCAGTGTTTTATTAGGAGCCATGACAAGAGTAGTCTTGCCAGTCTCTTTAATTACCTCTGCCATTGTATAAGTTTTTCCAGATCCTGTGACACCAAGTAGAGTTTGATGTTGTTCTCCAGCGTTAATACCTTTAATAAGAGATTTTATAGCTAGAGGCTGATCACCAGCTGGACTGTAGTGCGATTTAAGATTAAACTTCTTCATCAATAAATATTTTAACACGAAGTTGACTTAAAACACTGATTTAAGCTACTATTACTTTATCTAAGGAAATACGTTGACGTTCTCAAATAGAATAAAATTAATTAAACCATCTTCAACAATGGCACTGACATCCAAGGCGAATGAAATGCGTCAAAATGGAGAGGATGTTATTGTCTTAACAGTTGGTGAGCCTGATTTCGATACTCCTCAATATATCAAAGATTCTGCTAAGATTGCTATTGATCAAGGACTAACTAAGTATACATCTGTAGACGGGACCATTCCTCTTAAGAAAGCTATTATCAACAAGTTTAAACAAGAAAATAATCTAGACTACACAATGGATGAAGTAATTGTCTCTTCTGGCTGCAAACAATCAATCTTTAATTTACTACAAGTGTTAATAGATGAAGGAGATGAAGTCATTATTCCCCAACCATATTGGGTCTCATATGCAGATATGGTGGTGTATTCAGGTGGCAAACCAATACTTCTGGAAACAGAATATGATAAAAATTTTGATATTGATCCAGAAAAATTAGACGAGCTAATCAATGAAAAAACAAAACTTTTTATGTTAAATAGTCCGAATAATCCAAGTGGGAAATACTTTGATTCAAAACTACTAGCGCAGCTAGGGAAAGTTCTAGAAAAACACAAACAAGTATTTATTTCTTCTGATGATATTTATGAGCATATCCATTGGCATAAAGAAAAGTTTCAGAATATTGCTAATGTTTGTCCAAATCTCAGAGATAGAACAATCGTACTAAATGGGGTATCTAAAGCATATTCAATGACTGGATGGCGTATAGGCTATGCCGCAGGACCCAATGAAGTCATTAAAAAAATGAAAACACTACAGTCTCAGTCTACTTCATGTGCTAGCTCTATTTCTCAAGCTGCTGCATGTGCGGCTTTATCTTCTGAATGCAAAGAATTATCAACCATGACGGCAGAATATAAAAAGAGGCATGATTATGTTGTTTCTGAGCTTAATAAAATACCAGGAGTTACTTGCAAAGAAACTGATGGGACATTTTATGTATTTCCGTCTTTCATTGAGTATATAGAAAACTGTAAAACAATGAGTAATGATAAGGACTTGGCTCTTCATTTACTTAATATAGCTAAAGTTGCTGCAGTTCCGGGAAGTGCGTTTGGTACCGAAGGACACATCAGAATATCAATAGCAATTGATATAAGCTCACTAAAAGAAGCTATGAGAAGAATATCTGACTCTCTCTAGCAATATTTAAATTAAAATAGATATTAAATACATTCCGCTATAAGTTATTAAAAGCAAAGTTAATACTATTAATAAAAATCCTACCAGCAAATAGATTTTGTCAGACATATTATTATATTAGCAGAGATATCAGATAATAAAATACTCCTCGGGACGGACTCGAACCGCCGACCTGGTGATTAACAGTCACTCGCTCTACCAACTGAGCTACCAAGGAATAAGTTCAATCATCATAATTGATAAATAGTTATTCATCAATAATATTTTCTATATTTTTAACTTTTTTAAATAATTCCTGAATTTACGTGAGAGTTCGTCATGCTCTAAAGCGTATTCAATCGTTGCTTGGAGATAGCCTAATTTGCTTCCACAATCAAATCTCTTGCCTTCAAAAATATGTCCATGAATAGACTGATTTTTCATTAAATCAGCAATGGCATCGGTTATTTGAATTTCTTTCCCATTGCCAGGCTTAACTTTTTCTATTTTAGTAAAAATCTCAGGTGTGAAAATATATCTTCCTACAACAGCTAAATTAGATTTAGCTGTATTTGGAGATGGTTTCTCAACTATTGATTTGATGCGATATAAATCTTTATTTTTTGAATGATATTCTACAATTCCATATTTGTTTGATTCACTCTTTTTAATTTTCTCAAGTGCTAAAACAGTAGACTCTTTTTCATAGTGTATATCCATGAGCTGTTTTAAACATGGTTTTTGAGACATTATTAGATCATCAGCTAAAATTACCGCAAATGGTTCATTGTTGACAATATTTTTAGCACAATGAATAGCATGTCCAAGTCCCGAGGGTTTGTTTTGTCGAACAAAAAAACAATCAATATTTTTAGGAACTATTTTTTGTACAAGTTTAAGTAAATTCTTTTTATTTTTGGCAATAAGTTCATTCTCAAGTTCTGGAGCTGAATCGAAATGATCCATAATTACATTCTTTGTTCGTCCAATAATAAAAATTAATTCTTTAATTCCAGAGGCAACCGCTTCTTCTGCTGCATATTGTATCAATGGTTTATCTACTATTGGCAGCATCTCTTTTGGGCTAGCCTTAGTGGTAGGCAAAAATCTCGTACCTAATCCAGCAACTGGGAAAACTACTTTTTTTATCTTTTTCATGTGCAAAAATTATTTATTTAGTGCAAAATAACATATCTAATGACATATATTATCACAGAAAATTGTATTAAGTGTAAATATACTGACTGCGTTGAAGTATGTCCTGTTGACTGTTTTCATGAAGGGCCTAATTTCCTTGTAATAAATCCGGATGAATGCATTGATTGCAGTTTATGTGAGCCTGAGTGTCCTATTGACGCGATTATTTCTGATGAAAATATCACAGACGATAACCATCAGTTTCTAGAAATAAACGAACGTCTTTCTAAAAAATGGCCTATTATAACAGAGATTAAAGATGCGCCTAAGGATGCAAAAAAATGGGAAAACAAAATAGGTAAGATTAATTTACTAGAAGAATAAAATTAAAACTCTCCAACTCCGTCATAAATCTGAGGAGCATAGTCCTCAAACCTTGTGCAATGGGGAACCCAAGTAAGTTTTACGAAACCAGTTTGTCCGTTTCTATGTTTTTCAACTCTTATTTCTGCAATATTTTTTTGATCTGTATTAGGATCATAAACTTCATCCCTATAAAGAAAAACAATTAAGTCAGCATCCTGCTCTATCGAACCAGATTCCCTTAAATCAGATAGGAATGGACGTTTATCATTTCGTGTCTCAACTCCTCTGTTTAACTGAGATAATGCTATAACTGGAATATCCAGTTCTTTCGCAATTGCTTTTAACGCTCTTGTTACCTCGCCTACTTCGTTAACTCTATTCTCTGAAAAACGAGGTATAGACATAAGTTGTAAATAATCCACAATTATTAAGTCAATACCGGCCTCTCTTTTCATTCTTCTAGCTTTGGAACGCAAATCCATTGGTGATATCGCTGCCGTATCATCAATATAAAAGTCACAATCATTCATCATTTCAATCGCAGATGTAACATTTTTCGTATCTTGAGGTGATGATTCATAATCTCCTGTCCTTATTTTTTGCATTGACACTGAGCTCAATGAGGATAACATTCTTAAGGCTATTGACTGTGAGGACATTTCAAGACTAAAGAATCCTACTTTCTTTTTTTGTTTAAAAACAATATCTTGTGCCACATTCATTGCAAACGCTGTCTTTCCCATTGATGGTCTACCCGCAATGATAATGAGGTCAGATTTTTGTAATCCCGCAGTTAACTTATCAAATTCACTATATCCAGTCAGAAGGTAGTCCAGCTCATTACTGTTCTTTTTGCTGTAAACAGTATCAATGTATGCATTTACCACAGGACCAATTTTATGTAACCCATCATTAATATTTGAGTCTGTTGTGATTGCAAAAATTTCAGATTCAGCCTTATCCAATACATCTTTTATATCACCTTGCTCGCTTTGATGTACAGTCTGGATTGTTCTTGTACTGATACCGATTAGTTCCCTCATAACTGATTTTTCTTTTATTATTTCAGCATATGCTTTTATATGTGCAGATGTCGGGACTTTATGCGCTAATTGGCTAATATATTTCATACCACCTACTCTGTCCAACACCCCTTTGCTTCTCAGACAATCTTCAAGAACAACTACATCAATAACTTGGCCAGCAGAAGCTAGATCATATATTTCATTGAATATAAGTTTATTATTGCTGTCAAAAAAATCTTTTGTTTGAACCATATGAGATATCTGATCCCATGAAGTGGAGTCCATTATCAATGACCCAAGGAAGGCTTGTTCAGCTTCTAATGATTTTGGTGTGCTCGGTAGTTTGGCTTCCATTATTTATTCTAACTGAAAAATGATAGGTTTTATAGACAAGAAGCTGTGGAAAAATTGTGGAATAGTATTACATAGAAAGATTAAAAGAGTTTATTCTGATGTTTGTTCGTCGGCAGACGGTTCTTCAATTACAGGCTCTGGAGCAGCAATATTATTACGAGTTAATTTGATTGGGACAGTGACATTAATATCAGTATATAGATTTACAGTAGCTATATAATCTTCAGCAAAAGTTTTGATAGCTCCAGATGGAAGACTAACCTGCTTCTTTGTAACAGCATATCCATCTTCTAATAAACGATCTACGATATTCTGAAGAGTGATTGAACCAAATAGATTGTCTGCATCCTCTTGAACATTAACCTCAAAAGACAAAGTATAATCCTTGTACTTACTTTGTTCAATCAGGGCTAAAGATTTTAACTCCTCTTCCTTTTTAATTAATTCTTGTTTTTTTTCTTCAACAACTGCCAAGTTTTCTTTAGTAGGTAGTACTGCATGCTTGTTAGGTATTAAATAATTACGTGCATATCCTGCTTTCACAGAGACTTTTGCTCCAACTTCACCTAAACTCTTAATGTTTTTTAAAAGTAAAATATCCATTATTGCTTATGGTTATCGCAAAAAGGTAATAAGGCCAAGTGCCTAGCAATCTTGATAGCCTTGTTAACTCTTCTTTGTTCTTTGCCTGTAGTTCCACCTATTCTACGAGGTGATATCTTACCAGCTTCTGTTATAAACTTCTTTAAGAACCCTATATTTTTATAGTCTATATCAGCTATTAAATTAGATTTTTTCTTAGTGTATTCTTCACTCATAGTATTATGCTCTTTCTCTAGTTGACATCATCACTGATGGTTCAGTGATTTTCTTATCTTGCGCAATAAACATATGTCTCATGATGCTATCATTAAATTTAATTAAACCTGCTAACTCTTCCAAGATTTCATTATTGGCCTGGAAATTCAACAAGATATATCGTGCTTTATTAACTTTATTTATATTGTATGCTAATTTCATCGTTCCCCAGTCTTCGTACCGATCTATAGTTCCACCCTTAGAACTAATAATACCCTTATACTTATCAACTGTTTTCAAAGTTGACTCATCCTGGTTTATGTTGAACATCAATAATAATTCGTAATTTTTCATAGTTTCATCCAATATGCGAATACTACTTTAGTATCTAGAATATTTCAAATATTCATTTAGTTTTTTTGATTATTTTCTTAATTTGGTATAAAGCAATTCCACTAGCTACAGCAACATTAAGACACTCAACGGAGCCATATATAGGTATTTTGCATATATCATCACATAAGTCTAACAGTGACCTACTAATCCCCTCGCCTTCAGACCCTAAAATTACAGCAATACCTGTATCGCATTCCTTAATATCATATATTGTCATATCACTGCTATCAGCTGTTCCTATGACTCTTATATTGTTGGTTTTAAGTTTTTTTATTACTGTGGACAGATTATTAGTCTCAAGCAATGACAAGCCTTGTAAGCCGCCAGATGCAGTCTTATGGACCAACGGTGATATCTCACAAGAGTTGGACTTTCTCTTTATGATTAAGGAAACACCTGCCGCATTTGCTGACCTAATACATGATCCTAAGTTTCTTGGATCTTGAATAGAATCGAATATTACAATAAAAGGTTTTTTTTCAGTTTGAAGATATAAGTCAATATCAAAATTTGATAATAATTTATTATGTAACTCAAAAACAACTCCTTGATGTTTTGATGAAAAGCATAAAGTTGTTAAAAAATCTTTTTCAACCACTTCTATTGTAATATTTAAGTTTTTAGCATCCTCGGTAATCTTTGAAATTTGATTATTGACTGGCGGTTTTTTAAGATATATTTTTTTAATATTCAGAGGACTAAGTTTCAACTGAGCATTGCATGTATGGACACCATATATTAAATTTAGATTTTCTTGATCAGTCATCTAAGTGGAGAAAATATCTTTTAAGCAAATTATTTCATCTCTCGCTGGACCTGTAGAAATCATTACTATTGGTGTTTTTGATAACTCCTCGATAGTCTTTATATATGTTTTAGCATTCTTAGGTAAATCTTTATATTTAGTAATCCCAACAGTTGAAGACTTCCATCCTTGCAGTTCAATATATTCCAAGTCATTTACTTCAAAAGTATCATAATCAATATTTCCATAATCAACACATATTTTTATGAGGTCTAACTTATCCAATACATCTAGTTTTGTCAAAGCTATGCCATTAATCCTATTTAGCTCAATAGATTTTTTTAATATCTTTATATCTAACCAACCACATCTTCTGGCTCTTCCTGTGGTAGCACCAACTTCCCCACCCCACTTGGCAATATCAAGACCTAATTGATTATGTAATTCAGATGGGAAGGGTCCATGTCCTACTCTAGTAGTATAGGCCTTCGTGATTCCTAAAGAATAATTTACTTTATCTACGCCAATTCCAGTACCTGATATTAAGCCAGAAAGTGTAGTATTTGACGAAGTTACATATGGATAAGTTCCATGATCTACATCCAACATAGTGCCTTGGGCACCCTCAAATATAATATTCGATTGTTTATTTAAATCTAATATAAGAGGTATTACATCGCATATATGATCTTTTATATTTTCAAAAATGGGTAATAATGACTCTAGAACTGATTCAATCGAAACTGGATTTTCTTTATAATATTTTGTTAATAAAAAGTTGTGATAATCCATTGACTTTATAAGCTTGATCCTTAGATTATCAATATCATAAAAATCAATTAGTCTGATACCTCTTCTTGCAACTTTATCCTCATATGTAGGACCAATTCCTCTGCCAGTAGTTCCAATTGATGATTTTCCTAATGATTTTTCATGCGCAATATCCAAGGCAACATGAGTTGGGAGTATTACATGACATGCTTCACTGATAAATAATTTATTTTTAATAGAAATATTTTTTGATGCCAAATCTTTTAATTCTTTCTCTAGCGCTTCTAGTGAGATGACGACACCATTTCCAATAACTGAAGTTACATTATCACGCAATATACCTGACGGAATCAAATGAAGTATTGTTTTAACACCATTGATAACTAAAGTGTGTCCGGCATTATGTCCGCCTTGAAATCTTACGCAACCAGAAGCATTTTCTGATAGGACATCAACTATCTTTCCTTTACCTTCATCTCCCCAATGGGTTCCGACTAATAATACATTAGACATAAGTATCTCTCCGTCCAACAGAAAGATTAAGAATATCTTTTATATCAAGGCTAAAGCCAGTTGCATGTCTTGGTTTGTTTAAATTAATATTATAAGCCACATATCTTCCACCACGTGCTATTTCTTTTCTAAGATTCGGGACATAAGCTGTATAAATTAATCCTGACT
>Ga0257114_1001411_pt1 | contig 17206 bp, 28 predicted proteins | sample SI112_10mmetaG_FD_190149 | JGI IMG/M metagenome (GOLD analysis project Ga0257114, IMG submission 190149) | Marine microbial communities from Saanich Inlet, British Columbia, Canada - SI112_10m | ecosystem: Environmental > Aquatic > Marine > Inlet | place: Canada: British Columbia | collected...
TCTACATAACCAAAAGCATCTTCGGCCATCCAACAGTTGCTTTCGCTTTCACTATCGTCATCACGTAGGCTTACTTTAATTGCTTCGCAACGTATGCCAGTCATATTACTAATAATTGTAGCAGGAACATTGCCGCCACGGGTAATACCTACAATGTAATCAGGCCGCCAATTGTCCTTGTACATTTTGTTTACAATACTAACGCACATACGTTCTACGTCAGCCCAACTATAATATTTTTTTTTAATCATTGCGTCCTTCCAAGTATTCTTCATTATGTATCCAACGGTATCCTAATGTTTTTACAAAAGGCATAAAGCCCCATTCCTTTTGTTTCTTGCCCATAAAGAACAAACTCCAACAAGGAATCTCGTTACCGTTTTTATCTTCTTTAAGTTTTAGGTAATGCAGATCATCTGATGATCTAAACCTAAAATGCCCAGGACCACGCCATCTTGCCGTGGCTCCTACTACGTTACCTTCTTGACTATAACAAGGAACGTATTCATAGTATCCGCCTTTTAAAATAAGTGTTGCATACGACCACGGATGATCGTGTAGTACTGACTCATCACTTACCATAACTTTGTGTAGTGTTATGTTAAAAGGAAAATTCTTTCGTTCCTTTAAAAACAAATAATAACGATCAAGATAAGGTATTTTACCATCTCTGTCGTATATAGTTCTTTTTCTACCTAACTTATCAAGCAGTTTCAACAACATCAAAAACCTCTTCCTTTAAATAACGTTTTAACTCACCGTCAGTGGGTTGTACGTTATAGTTATCTTTGAAAAATATCTCATAACTATCAGAGCCATATTTCCCAATCCCGTATAACATTGTAGCATCATTTCCGTCCCAAGTCAAGTAATCTTTTGACATTCTGCGTAATCTATGCTCTCTTACATTAACCATTCCTAATGGTTTAATAATCATTTTAATTGTATCTGGCGCAGTATTAATCAAGTGTACTGGTGTAGGACAAATACCAAATAACAAAGGTAATACTCTTTTTACTTGTTTACGGTTTGTTTGATTAAGACAAATAACACCTACCATGTGTTGCCAAGAGCCGTCAATTTGCTGTTGTACCATAAGTTCGTCTTTAAAAGGAGTCAATGATTTCATCCTAGTGTGATCCAATTACTATGTTTCGGCTTGAGCAAAGAATAAACTTGTTTTACTCTTTTGTTATATTCTTCTTCATTCACCGAAATATTATTTAGGTGTTGTTTCCAAATTCTTTTCATATCGTCTGAAAGTTTTGGATTTGCTAGAATTAATTTTAAATTTGCTCTACGCTGAGACTGTTTGATTTCCGAATAAGGTCCCATAATTTATTCCTTTCATTGGACAATTCTTTCTACTCATTCTTACAATGTGTGGTGTAAGATTATGTAACTTAGTCATATCAATTAGTTTTATACCACGTAAGTTAAACATGAGTGCTTCATTAGGTGTAAGGATTCTAATATCGTTCTGAGTTTTTTGCGGTTGAAGTGCATAAACTCTTTCTTCATTAAGATTCATCATACTATTTCCTCTATAATGCCTAACACTTCTGCAAGTAACAAGCCTACACCTGCTGCCATCATCCATACACCACCATTACCAATAAAAGTATCAGTAGTGTTGTGTAGAACCCAATAAAATTCATACCCTGCCCATATCAACATTGCACATGATATAATTCTAAACATACTCTTAATTAAACTTACTGCAAAGTGCCCAGTGCCGGGGTCTTTAGCGGCAGGAACAAATACTCTTTCTGGAATAGGCATTATGATAACTCCGGTAGTGGTGTTACAGATGATGTATCGTGATAGTCGCCACCTGATTGATAAGTCCTACTCGCTGTTTCTTTAATCATCATACCATTACGATAACGGTATGTAATAATTTCTTTACGTACAACTCCGTCCGTATCAGAGTTAAAAGATTCTTTAAATGGTCCGTCAGTCATTGTGTTCTCCTTATTGATTACAAGCATATGATTGTTGAAGTTTAATGTTATCCATAAACTCTTTCTTAGTAGCCGCATCGTCTTTGAATGCACCTTTGAGTACAGTTGTTTGTGTAAGACTGCTGTGTGCCTTTACACCTCTGTTTTCAACACAACCGTGTGTTGCTTGTATATACACACCTAAGTGTTCTGCACCTGTTGCTTTTTGTATTTCACGGGTAATATCATTTGCAAGTTCTTCTTGCAATGTACCACGTTCAGCACACCATTGTGCAATACGTGTATACTTAGACAAGCCAATTAATTTGTCTGCGGCAATTATACCAATGTATGCTACACCTCTTACAATTTGATGATGATGTGAACACATACTTGTTAGTTCTGAACGTACTACTAGCATACCTTCATAACGTGAAGCACTGTCATTTGGAAATGCTGTTGCACTAGGAATAGGATCATAACGTCCTGCCATTAGTTCATTGATATACATCTTTGCAAGACGTTTACCAGTTCCCATACTGTTAGGATCATTATGTCTATCAATTACAAGTGCATCTAGTACACCTTCAAACTTCTCAGCGGCTTCGTTGATAAGTTGTTCTTTTTCGCCTTCAAAAATAAAGTCACTGATATTGTCACCTGCCCAATATCTATTTTTTGTATTTTGTAAGCGTTTTGCTATTTCTTCGTATTTCTTCAATTTAATCTCCGATGTTGACGCAGTGGATTGCGCATATTATTAATGTAACACGTCAAGCAAACCTTTGCAACTAAAATAATCTCCATTTAGTTTGGTTACTTGTTTATTTAGGTCTGGAAGATAGTTTTTATAATTTTCCATATAATCTGTAATAAGATTCATTACTTTTTGTTTATGTTTTTTGTAACTATCTAAGTCTTGTGTCCATGCACTTGGATATTTAAACTTAGGTAATGCCATTTCCGAATAACTTAATCTATCCGGAACCATAGGAAGTGCACCAACAATTGCACCCTCATACCAACTTATACCTAGTGTTTCTTGTAAGTTAGCACTAAACACAAGTTTTGCTTCTCCTAGTAAGTTGTGATATTCGTTCTTTGAAAGTTCTCGTTCTTGACAAACAACAAAGTTATATTGTGGTAATGATTCTTTCAAGTCTTGGAATATCGATAGTTGTTTTTCAGGAGCAATCCTGTGTGGAAATAATATAGTATCCTTTTTAGGCATTCCTTTATACATTGTAAGTGTATCTTCCATATATTCAAAAGGCCAACCTGTTCTCACTATCTTGCTTTTATCTAAATTAGGAAAGGCTTTAAAGAACATAAGAATGTGAAATTCACTTGCAAAGAAATTATGATCAAAACATTCATACATGCTTCTTTCAGCATTTCTTACCCAAGGCTTATCTCCAATTAGCCTACCAAGAAAATCAGCAGGATCGTAACTGCCAGCATGCCATAAGCCACCAATTCTGATCTTAACATTAAGTAGCTCAGCCATGTATTTAAGTTGTATAACAGACGGGTTCCAAGCATCTGTATATAGGAAATAATCCCCATCCTTTACTTCTCCTTTGCAAAATGCATCAGCAATCTGCATCAATTGATTTGATTTGTAAACATTAGTGCCGCCAAAGTTGAGGAACGCTCCAGGCGTTGTGGCCTGTGGCGTATCCCCTCCATTGACTACTCGCACTTTATGGCCGTGAGCTTCTAGCAGTTTAGGAAACTTTGTTTTCCACTGTTTAGTGTATCGTGTTTCTACTGCTTCAAGATCAACTAGCCAAATATTCATCTGCGTTTACTCCTTTTATCTTTGAATTTCCGATTACCTTTACTAAATGCTCTCCATACATAACTAGAGTTATTATAGAGATCCTTTTCATTAAAAGGATAAAAGTTACCACGGTTGTCACTGTTAAAGCGACAAAAATTTTTGAATTGTTCAAGATCGTTAAAAACCTTATCGTAGGCTCTACGATTGAATTGAATCGCCATTTTAATAATCCTCTATCTAGCATACTCAATGTGGGCACCGTTTTCTCCATCTTCACTTACGTCAATGTGGACTTCACGGCCTGGGTGTTTAGTAATAATCTGTTCATACAAATCATCACTCATCATTTCACAACTTTTATAATCTAATTCAATTGTCTTCTCCTCATACAGTTTCTCAAGCCAACGCTTGAATTGGATGAATTCAATATCTCTGTCGTTGTGTGTAACAGTGATACCTACCTTAAAATGAAATATGTGTCTATGGGGATAACCCAAAAAACTAACATCATATTCATCGCCTGTTGCAAGACTAGGATCATCTAGTGCCGCAGGATACTTGTGGATACCTTCTTTAGTAAAGGTTACCCAAATCATTCGTTTTGCTGTAGACATAATGCGTCTATGATTGTCTTCTGCTGTTGCTTCTTTTATCATTGTTTCCATTGTACTCATAGTATACTACCTTTTTGTTCTGTTGTCAAGTTAGTCTTTAATATCATCATCGCCATATTTGCTCCAAGGAGTAAACTTATCACGTTCTAATAATCCATGTACAGGTTGTACCCATACACCAGGATTAGAATGATCAAAGTCTGCATCATCAATCTTTATACAAGCATTGTAATTAAGTTGATTTACATATGGCAGTTTTACACTAATCATGCTAATAAAGTTATGTCTTTCATTGTATCCTGTTTCGAGTATCCAATCATGATACTTTGCATCATAATCAAGTGTTACAAGATATTTCTTATCAAGTAATCCATATACAAGATCGTCCCAACTTTCTTTAGGAACAAAACTGTGATTAGCACCTAAGTAAATATGTTCAACTGTGTGTTCTTTTGCTTTTGCAAGAACATCTTCTAATGGTTGACATCCTGTTACAAACAGTGTATGCATTTCATACGCAGGAGTTTTCTCTACTTCATATCCTGTAAAGTAAGTAACATCTTCTTTTACACCATCTGCATATTCTCGTTTCATTCAGCGTTTACCTTTTTTAGCCTATCAATTTGATCTTTTAAATTAAGACGTTGCTTTTTCATTTGAGCTAGTTCTTCGTCTTTGAAGTTACCAGTCTTTTCTAGTGTGTCTACTTGTTTATTTAGAAACCTATGTGTTTCTGTTAATACTTTCAGTCTTTGTGTATAGTCGCCCATATCACGCCTCCTGTAGTTGTTGCTCAAGTTTATCTAGTTCACCATCTTCTCTATCATCTGCCCAAGGTGCTTTTTCTTCACCTTCTTCGTCTACTTCTACAAACATTCTGTTAAACTCATTAGTAACACCGCCACGTAGTCTTGCGCCTTCTAAGTTTTTAAGGAAACTGTCACCTTCTTTAATCATTGCGAACGCTGCCTCTTTAGTTGGCTGCTCGAACAGTTCTTCAACAAAGCGATCGAAGTATAAGATGTTACGTGGTACCCAATCTGAGTAATCATCACTTTTATCTGCTTCTTTAACTTTTCTCCAACGTCTCCAGTCTGGACGTTCTTTTGCTAATTCAATATCTGTCAAGTTGTTAGCACGTTGTACTGCAACAATATGTTGATAAACATTGTGTGCCATCATAAGTGCATAACCAAAACTATCCCACGATGTTTTTCCTTCTTTGCCAATCTTGTTTAGCATTCCTGGAGCATAATGACAAATGTCTGCAATAGTTAAACGTCTACCAATTTCACTTTCGAAAGGAAAAGGAATATCGTGACGATTGGCAAGTGCTTTGTTATCAGGAGCCTTGTCCATTATAACTGACCATCTCTTACTTGTATGCTGGCTGTTAGTGTACACTAGTCCGTGTGCTGTAGCAATAAAAGGACTTGCACAATCAAAACTAACTGTAAAGTTTTCATTAATGTGTTTACGCACCTGACGTTGAATACTAGTTAAGTAACAAGACCAATCAAGTTGTGCAGTACCTAAGAAGTGCATCCAGTCCTTGCCTTCTAGCATACCATCAAATTTCATAGTCATTATACGTCTTAGTGTAATAGGCATTTTGCACATATTAGCGCCGCCCATTGCCCAGCCTTCACAAGCCTTGTCTTTCCATATAGCAGGATCGGAGAATTCTTTAACACCTTCGTACCACCTTTCAGCAGTATCCCAGTCTGAACCCTGTAATACATTTAAGAACTTAGTTGCACCAAGTCTGCGCTCTAACCAATATTTGTTATTAAATCTTGTTTTTTCTAAACAATCTTCAAAACTCTTTAGTCCTGTTTTAGGCGAATGAATATGATCACATGCCCAAGTCGGAACGTCAAGTAGCATACTCCAGTCTGCTGTAAGTTCAAGCCAATTAAGAATATCTTCTCTGACCTTATTAGCAGCCGGACCTTCAAAGTTCAGCCAATCAAATTTAAGAACACCTTTACCAACTTGATAACCACCTGAGTCACCAAGTATCATTGTGTTGCCACGATCACGTGTTTGCACCATACTGTCTTGATCCATTGTTTTGTCAAGGTTTAATTGTGCGTGTCCTGCGGAATACAATCCATATTTGTATGTAAAGTATCCTTCTTCTTCATTTAAAAAGTTCATACCTTCGATGCCGCGATCAAAGCCTTGCGGAATACGGTCAGTTGGAACGAACTCTTGCTTACGTTGTTTAGCAATATAAGTGCTGAAGAAAGAACTAATAGCAGGCAAATACACTGCGTAGTCTTTCTGTAATGGTGTTAAGTTGACTGGTTTTTTCATAATGTTATTTAGGCCGCCTGTGCTGGAATGATATATTTGTAATTTGCTAATCCACTATCTAGTGTAATTTGAATAGCACCTTCGTTTGAAATACTCATCTTAGTATTATTAACATCAGCAATTTTAAGGATAGCAAGAATACTAGCCACTGGCCAAGTCCAACCTTTATCTAATGTACCTTCGACATTTTGTGCGAATACAAATTCACCACCATGTGTACTTGCATCACCAAAGATAAACTTCAAGTTATTATCTTCAGTTTTTGCTAAGAATGTTGGATGTTCAGGATTAGCGCCTGCTTGGAAACTAAATCTTTGTACTGCCGGCAAAGTTGGAGTTACCTCAACATTCCAGTTAACACCACGAAACTTAACAGTTTTCATTTTTTCGTTAATAATTTCTTGATTCATAAAACGATAGTCGTTTTTAAAATCACCATCAGCATTTTCAAAATGAATACCTACTGGAATAGTAGCACCATTTCTTTCAGCATTTGTAATAGTAATTTTTGCATCCTTTTGATATTCAGTACCATCAATTAAGTATTTCAACTTATTAAGTTGAGGCATACCAAATGTACCAATCATATCTGGATACGGGTTATGTGTGTCTGCTTCCATAATAACTGATCTGTCATCAGCCATTGAAAACATTCCTGTCTTATCTTCTTCGCCTGACACCTTAACAGTTGTTAGGAAACCTAAGTTCTGTGTGTGGCTGACGATATCTTGTAAAATGTCTTTCATTGAATTCTCCTATACATTTACATTATAATTAAGTTTTGCATAAAACGCAAGTGTTTTTTTACTCAAAATCAAACAAACTGTTAAAGTTATTATCATTCCGAGTTTGACTTATGTCCCAATCCAAAACTCCAATTAAGTTTTTAAGTTTTTCATCGATAACTGTATTTTCCATAGTAGCATCATCGAATGGTAACTCTTTGAACCAATCCGGAAGTCTTAGTTCGTCAACCGGATATGCTACACTGGTGTAAGCCATTGGATTATCTTTAACCTTACATACAATAACTTTTGCACCATCTGTTATGTTTACAGAGTACTTGTCACCGTTCATACGTTTAAGGGTGTTCCAATTGATACTTGCTCTTACGTGTCCAGGCATATTCACTTTACCTGCTTTCTTTTCTTTTGCTCCATACTCTGTAATCTTATTTGCACGCTTAGGCGAACCTTTCTCCCAACCTGGACGTGACTTAAACTCTGTTCTAAATTCAGTAATGTAGTCTAGTACGTCTTCTTTCTCTTTACCTGCTAGTACCATTTCTAATACATTACTTAAAAAGTCTTGAATAACAACTGGAGTATCAGAACGTTTAAGATCAAGACCCATTGCTTTGATTTTGCCTGGCTTGCCTTCTGTATCTGTTCTAAATCCTTCAATGTCATAGTATAGTACTGCATAACGTTTCTTTGTAATAAACAAACCTTTACTTGCAACAATCTCTCTAGCAGCCGCAATAACTTCGGAACGCTTCTTAGGACAATGAAATGCTTGTGACATGAATTTAGGAAATGTTGTATTTGCATTTTCACCTATAGTATCATACAGTTCAACTACACTGTCTTTTGTCCACGGAATAGTACCTGCATCAATATCTTTTTTTAGAGTACTGTACGCACTAAAGTATGTTGAGTCAGTATCTCCATACACAATTGCTTTACCTGTATGATCATAATCGCCTGTAACTATCTCATTGATCTTAGCAGCCATATGTTTTGTGATGCTTCTTCCTGTAAGTGTAACACTTTGACCAATCCTATTGTCGAAAAACCTACACCCAGGATTAAGAATAGCGCCATACAAACTATTGAGTAGAATCTTTTTAACCAACTGTCGTTTCGCCCAGTATTCTTCTTCAATTTTGTTTCCTGCATTTTGACTTTCTTTCTGTTTAGCCTGCATTTCTTTACGTTCTTTGTACCATCGTGCAAGTAGTCCAGGGATAATACCTTCTTTCTCGTATGTAAAGATTGTGCCATTAGCACTTAGCATCCAAGGTTGATTGCTTTCGTAGATTAAATCATATATTTGTGCGGCACTAAGTTTGTCATTATCGCCATTTTCCCAGTCAATTGTAATTTCTCTGCTAATCTCTTTGTCCATCACAGAACTATATTCAACACTACCGAACATACCTTCCCATGCATTTGCAAAGGATTTACCTTTTGCCATTTGTCCATCAATGTGTGCTTTAGTTCCTTCTTGACGTAGTTGTCCAACTACAGTCTCAGGACCCATATTCAATGCTCTAATAACAGATGGATACAGTGAATTCAAGTCAACACTGCCGATCCATTCGTGAATACCTTTCTTAGGATACGCAACATAAGCACCTGCGGCAGGCTCACTGCCTGGCTCACGTTTCACTCTGTTCGGAACAATCATTCCACGTCTGTGTGCTTCGTTGATAATACCTTGTTCTGTAACTGCAACAGCACCCATTGTTGTTTGTATAAGCACAGTGTTTTCATGTGCAATAGTATTTGCAAGATCAATAAACTTTAGTTTCTTATCTAGTTTATCAAGTAGTGCAGTATCTTGTCTGTTGTATTCAATGAACGTTCTAAAGTCGTTGTTGTATAGTGCATCAAGACTACCTTCATAAACAGTTTTCTTTTCACCTACTTCTAGTTCACCAATAGCATCTAGTCTGTATGTATGGCGTTCTTCATAGTTGTACTTACGATATAGTTCTAAACTATCAATGTGTACACGACCAATTAGATCATATGTTTGTGATTCTTTGCCAAACTTTTCATATATTCTTTTCTTAGGCTTTTGATCCCACAAACACAAACGTCTAGTATCATCAGCACTTAGTACTTTAATAATACGGTTAACAGTATAAGGCATATCATAACCTTCACTGTTCCAACCACTTAGTACATCAGCATCTTGAATAAGATCTAAAAATGCATCAAGCATATCTGCTTCATTGTCATACAGTATTGTATTTGGAATACCTTCAATTGCTTTTTGTGCTTCTGCCATTGAAAGCGTCTTGGGAGGAATAGCCAAACAAATAAGTTCTTCTAGCCACTGTAAATGCACAGCAATTGATGTAATAGGCATAAACGCATCTTCTGGACTTGCGTACCCACGCTCAGGATCAAAGTCAACCTCAATATCCCAAAACGCAATGTTTAGTTTTGGAGCATCAACATTTAGATAGTTGTCTTCTAAACATCGATAAATTGGATTTATATCGCTTTCATATAATTTATGATTGGAATGAATTGCAAGTTCCTTGCGCAGTTCCTTAATGTTCTTTGCAGTTACACGCTGTAAAGGATCACCGTAAATAGATTGATGTTTGCCTCTTGGGTCTTTATAATAAAATACGTGTCTTGGGGAATATTCTGTAAAATGTCTTTTATTGTTTTTTCTTTCTACTACTCGAATAGTATCTTCACTTCGATCATAGAATGCATCTACGTAACTCATCTTTTCTCCTTATATGCAAATTCAGGCTTGCAAATACCAATGTGTCGCTTTATGGCCGACTTTACCTTCTTCGTTAGTACTTATACAGCAAAAATGCTGATTAAATGTTTTGTGACTCCGTATATATAAATTAACGAAAGCACACCATTCAAAACAATTAAACTTTTCTCTTTCCACAATATACCAACACTTGTCCAAATAACAGATGCAAAAAAGAAACCATATACTCCATACATTTCATTTGGAAATGTACTAATGAGCATAGCGGCTGTTAGCAATACAGTTGTACCTGCCCATGCTAACGGTTGGTAAGGTTTACTCGCTTGTGTTGTCATCTTCATCCTCTTCGATGTTATCAGGTTTCAAAATAGGCATACCACCATTATCAAAATAACGTCCGTCATCTGTAACATAAATGTGTGTTGTAATGTTAGAACCATCAATAGCAGACTTTTTATAGATACGCTTTTTCTTAATGTTACCTTTATAGTCTGTGTAATCAGCATTTACTAAACGTACATTGCCATTCAGATTACCATAAATTCTATCTGCAGGTTCTCCGCCTGGTCCTATATGATTTGAAACTATTAGTGTATTATCCATTGCGCTTATCAATCACTTGTTTAATATGTATAAGGTGGTCTGGAACTTCCCAACCAAACACTGATGCTAAGTTTACACCACTGTTTTCATAATCTAAATCTTTCACACCTTTTTTCATGCCAAACCCTAGTCCACCTTTTGTCTTAACGTGTCTTTTAGGATCATATTGAGATTCATCTTTATATTGCATTTTTTTAATTCTCTTTCTTTGTTTAGGCATTGTTATAATAGTAACACAATTATATTACATTGTCAAGTTATTTTTACCACCAACCTGCTGCTATACCGTATCCAAATACGTTAACACAAGCAAAGTAGAAAGTTAATAGTGTTACCCATGCTGCACCTCTACGTAACGATGCATAGCATTGAGTAATACTACCTACAAAGAATCCTGGATATACTATAAGCATATTAGGATCCCTAGCAGTAAGAGCAAGAGTCATACTTGCACCTACTGTAAAGATAAAACTTATTAATTCAAAACCAAAAGCAACTTTATCGCTTTGGTAAGAGTTAATCCAAAAGTTTTTTATCTTTTCCAATTATTCGTCATCCACACGTGGACCTGAAACATCATCTGGAAGATTTTTAGTAATACCTAAAATACCTTCAATGTCACTCCATTCTTCTTCGTGTTTTGCCCAATCACCTTTGTGTGCAATTTTAATTGCTTTATTGATTGTGCTTGGTTTAATCTGTAGTTCTTCTGCTACTGCTTTTACAGTATCTTTAAGTCCTTCGTTCAAATCTTCTACTTCACGTAGTACAGTTGAACCTTCGCTAATTAGTCTTTCTAATTTCGCTTTTTCTTCGGGGCCGTAACTTTTTGACATATCATTCTCCTGGTTTGAGTTTATTATTATACATTATTTAGGCTTGTGTGTCAACACTTACTTGTAGATTTTCCAACCATTTTTATCAACTAAACTTAAAATAAATATTTTTTCTTTGTTGTAGTCGTGTTGTCCTTTGTTTCTGGTTTCGTAGAATGTTCTAGTTTCTTTAAAATCAAAACCAAAAATATTAACTTGTTTATTATTCGTTTCACTTAGATAATACAAAACCTGTAATCCTGTAGATGGTGGCGCATTAAGATTATTTTCTAACCATTGTGATTGGAACAAAGGTAACATTATTCTTTTTGCTTTAAATTTTGCTTTTTTTATTTTATATTCCAATTCCTTTTTAGTAGGAGTGAATATTAAAGTATGGAATTTTGGTGTTTCAGTATTGTATTTTTCAAAAGTGTTTACTTCACTTGAAGCCAAAAAGTCCCAACGACTTCCTTGAGATTCTTCATTAATTATACCTGCTCGATTAAATCTTACAGTAGGAAGACTATCAATAATGTGTCCGTTAGTTTTTGAAAATATACTTTCTGCGTTGCCAATTACATTTAAAGCCTGATTTAAATCTGTTAACATACAGGTATTTACGTCATAAAAAAAGCCGGCAGTTGAATACCGGCTTTAGTTTATATTTAAATTCTTTTTGTTAGCAGTCTGGACCGCAGTTGCAGTCGTCACCGCATTTGCCTTTACAAGCACACTCTGGACCACAATTGCAGTCCTTGCCTTCAGTTAAGCCTTTTTCCACAACGTCATACATTTCAAAACGTCCGCCGTTTCTTTCATATAGCATAGCAGCAAAAATTTCTTGCTTGTTTGTTTCTTCTACTTTTGTTACAGCGACTCTGTTAGCCCAATTCCAAAGAATATCATCCATTGGATCAATTGCTTGTTGTCCGCCACTTTCTTTAACCATTTTAAACATTTCGACAAATGACATTTTAGTTTCAACAGATTCTTTAACTGTTTTCTTTTTCTTCTTGCCGTAAGCACCTTCGTCCATTTCTTTATCGTCTGAAGTTTTGCCTTTCTTTTTGTCTAACATTTTTTTGAATGCTGCTTTCTGTTTTGCAGATTGTGCTTCTACAATTTCACCATCCATGTCTTTAAATGTAATTGATTCATTCTTCTTCTTGTATTCTTCCATACAAGATTCGCACATTTCTTTTAGTTCTTTCTGATCGCAGTCTGGGTGTGCTTCGCACATTTCTTTAACTGACATACCTTTGCCGCACATCATTAAGATGCTTTTCTTGCTAGGTAATTTTTTAGGTTTCTTTTCTGCTTTAATAATTTGTTCTGCTTCTTTAACAGGCTCTTTCTTTTTCTTAGCATCTTTAGCAGCCTTCTTCATAGGCTCTTTCTTGTCGCCATCTTTGTCCATATCAAGAAAGTCTGGTTTTGCTGCTTCTTTTACTTTTGAATCTTTTTTCGCTTCAGTAACTACTTGTTTAGCACCTAGCGCAATACCTGTTGATTCCGCCAGTGTTGAATAATGCTGTAAATCTTGACTTGGCGTAGTCGGATCTAGGTCACGCATTTTTGTTATAATTTTTCTAAAGTCCATAGTAGTTTCCTTTGTATAGTAAGTATTTATCTTCTTACTGGATTCTCACCAAAAATACTGTTCTTCATATCCAGTGCATTTTTAGCAGTTCCGTTGCCCGCTTTTGGTTGTTTAACCTTAGGCTGCGGAGGCGCTTTTGTGCCTGATTTTCCACCCCAAGGATCGCCCGTATAGCTCTTCTTACCACGTGCTTTACCCGGGCTTAAATGCGGTGCTTCTACACTAGCAATATTACCTGCTGCTGTAGCACCTGCTGTTGCAGACTCTTTAAAGCCTTTTTCACCTGCTTCTTTCTCTAACTCATACTTTCTACGCATAAGTTCTTTCTTTAACGTTTCGCTTTTACTTGTTTCAGGATCCAACTGAATATCCTGCAAAGCCTTACGTTTTGCTTCGTAATCCTCTTTATCCTTAGTAATACTAGTTCTAGTATCTTCTGCAAATAATTCACTTAGTTTCATAATACTATTTATCCTGTTTGTGGTCTTGTAAAACCTATTTCTTTTTACCTGACTTCATATTAGCACACCAGTGATACATTTTAGCCTTCTCACCGCTTGCGTTTTTAGCCTTCTTACGCAACGATGTTACACTACCATTGCAACTTGCACCTGATTTTTTTACTCTTCCGGGTCTACTTTTACCCTTCTTTTTACCATCAGCAAAGTTTTCTTCAATATGTTCTCTTACTAGATGTTGAAAATCTTCTTCTATTTCTGCTTTTAATTTTTTGGCAGTTCTTTCAAACTTATGATCTTTATGTTTGAACCCTATGCCTCCGGCACTTTCCCACGCTGCAATGTTAACACCATAATCGTCTATAAGGATATTAGGTGTGCCGTCGGAGTTTATTGCATACTTCGCCTTATCCTTAGTTATGATGACTTCAGTTGGTGGAAAGAAGTCTAGGTTCTTTTCAATCCATTCGCGTTTATGAGGTTCTGAGTTAGGGTCATTTGCTAGTGGAGAACTTAGAATCTTGTAGTCACCTTTAACTTGTTTAATAATACCAAGTAGGTTTTTTGCATTTGCTGTGAGAGGAATGTTTAACCAAAATTTATCCTCATCTCTAATTTTTTTAAGTGCTGGTTCAATTTCATCTTTACCTAGTTCGCGCCAGTCCTTGCCAACTAGTTTTTTCCATTCGCCAAAGAAGTCTGCAAGTACACCGTCCATGTCTACATATATTTCTGATTTAGGATTAAGTCCTTGGAACATATCTTCATATGTTTTCTTTTTCTTTTTCTTAGGGAATAGTTTCTTAACATTCATATACTCGCCGCCAACAGGAACATCTGCTGTAGCATTTTGTTTTGTAACAATGCCAACACCTGCTGCTTCTTCGTCTACAAATTGATGTGCTCTCATCCTAATGGGTTCTCGCCTGTAAGTTTGGGTCTAGCGAACCACAACTTGAACCATTCAGGGGTACCTGGTTGTATGTCGAGTTTCGCTTCGTAGTATTGTTTCTCTGTGCCTGTTATAGATAGGTTGGGTCCATCATACTGTTTCCAGCCGTGACGTTCATAGATGCCTGCAAGTCTTTTTAACTCTTCTAACTCCATTACATCTTAACACAGTTGTCTACAGTTTTGCCGCCCTTCTTCTTGGTGCCCATACGCTTGTAACCTTTCCAGCATACTTTGCCGTCAACGCCTTTTTGCTTTGCTTCATTAACACTTTCGTATTGCTGTCTAATGCTTTCTGGCATAGCAACAAATTTAGGCTTCTTACATTCTGAACATACTGCTTCATTTGTTCTTTGTAGTGCTTTTGCAACACCAGGATGATCAGCAAGTCCAGGAGCAATTTTATTAATTACTTCTACTGCGCCTGTCATATTACCTGCTTTATATCTAGTATCATTTAAAACACCGTAAGCCATTTTAATTTGCTTATCTGTAAAGCCCATATTGTCTTGTGCTTCTTGTGTTGTTTCAGGTACTGCAATTTCGTTTTCTAAGTAGTGTTTTGCTTTGCTTAACATTTGTAAACTATTAGAAACTTTACTCTGCCACCAGTGGGGGAAATCACTGTCGTCAGGTAAGTTCTCTAACATTTCAAAAAGTTCTTTAGCATATTTTGCTGCTTGATATAATTCTTTACGAATCATATGACGCTCATCATCTACATGTCCAATTGAAGTTTCTGTTTCAATTGAATCTTTCATTTCATCATCGTCATCATCATCATCGTCTGGACTAGGATCAGGATCTTTTATTTTTGATAAACTTGTATCTTCTTGCTGACTAGCCCACTTCATCAACTTCTCAAGTTGTTCTTGACTGACCTTTGTTTTCTTTAGTAGTTCTTGAATTGAACTAGCACCACCTGGATCACCATAGCGTGTAAGTTCATCTCCAACACGACCTAGCACATTTGATAATGCATCGTCCTTTGTAGTTGCTGCTTTATCCATTAGGATCCTTCCTAGTTTAGAAAGTTCGCCTCCTGCTGGATTTGTGTAAATTGATTCATCCATTGTTTTCCCCTTGTGTTTTAATTTACCTGTTTTCATTTCTTTTTTCTTATCTCGATGTGATCCTGCCGCGCCACTTTTACGTAGTGCTTCCATATCTTTCCAGTTAGGATCCCTCGTTTTGATCGTCTTCTGGTTCTTCATCTGATAATCCCATTCCTTGTCTTACAGCAGCGAACAATTCGTCTGCATGTTCTCCAGCACCTGTATGCTGTATAAACTTTTTAATATCGTTGTTTACGGCATCTTCTCTTGCTTTTGTACCGCTTATTCCTTCGACTCCATCAGCGCCGTCTTCTCTTGCACCAGCACTTACAAACTCAAGGGTTTCAAATTTGTATTTAATTTCTAAAGGACCTTTTTTACCTTCAGTCTTACCATTGTAGGCTACTAAACTATCGTATAAATTTTTTCTGTCATCTCCACCTACAAATGTTGCATGTGTATAGTTTTGGTCATTTAAATATTCAGCAACTTTTGTAATTGTATTTAGATTAGTATCTTCTATTACATTTTCTGCGTAGTCGGAATGTATCTTTCTAATAAAGTCTATCTTAGTAGAATAGTCTAAAGGATTCTTTTTAGAATCTTGTGATTGTGTAGTAAAAATTTTCATATCACCACCTTGTGCAGACATCTTTTTAAAGACTTCTTTATGCCCAAGTGTAGGAGGATTGAACCTTCCAAAGCAGAAAGTTACATGTTTGTCTGTGTCTGCTTCAAATAGTTCTCTAATTTTCATAGTCGCCACGCTCTATAAATTTTTCTTGTTCACCGCAAATACTTCTTGCCATGTTAATAAGTGTTTCTTTTGTAAATTTACTTCCATCATTATCATCAATACCATACTTTGTGCAATACATTTCTTTACATTTTTGTATAGGTTTGATATAAATTTTATATGCATCAGGATGTCCTGCATATTTTTTATGCTTTTTAATTGCAGGGAACATTACATTAGATGTAACATCATTGTCATTATTCATGAAGAATTTTAAATCTTCTAACCAGTTAATATCCTGGTTTTCTTCTGGTGCACCTATAGGCGAAAATAATTCGTTTAGTCTCATTTACCACTTCCTACATGACCAGTAACGTGCTTTTGTACGCGGTCCTGGATTATCACAATTGTGTCTTGCTCTAAAAGATTTTCTACGCTTAGGATTAGATTTCTTAATACGCATATTTGGATCACCAAAGTTTACTTTTTTAATGTTCTTAGTTTTTGGATCACGTACATATACTTTAAACTTCTTAACATCGCCTTGCATAGGCTTGCCAAGTTTTACTTTACGTCCTTGGTATTCTGCTTCGTCTACAATATCTTCGTGCCAAGGTAGGTATCCGTAGTATTCGTAGAACTCCTCACCTTCAAATGTTTGTTCATCTTCTTCGTTAGTATCCAATCCAGAAAGTTCTTTGATTCTATCAAGTTCTTCGTTCTCACCACCATCAATATTAAAATCTTTCATTAACGTTATAACAAAACTTTCTACCCATTCGTCATCATCGATTGCTTTTATGAGTGACTCAATTTTTTCATCAGCAGTATCACCAGGTACATCTTTTGCTGTTACTA
>Ga0257114_1001416_pt1 | contig 17176 bp, 18 predicted proteins | sample SI112_10mmetaG_FD_190149 | JGI IMG/M metagenome (GOLD analysis project Ga0257114, IMG submission 190149) | Marine microbial communities from Saanich Inlet, British Columbia, Canada - SI112_10m | ecosystem: Environmental > Aquatic > Marine > Inlet | place: Canada: British Columbia | collected...
CAATTTACCGCCATGACACGTCTTGACCATAACCGGGCGATGGCGCAGTTGGCAGGAAAAACCGGTAAACATACTACGGATGTAGAAAGCATGATTATCTGGGGAAACCATTCCTCAACCCAGTATCCTGATATCCATCATTGCAATGTAGCAGGCAAAGCGGCTACCTCACTGGTCGATCAGGACTGGATGGCCAATGACTTTATTCCTACGGTTCAGCAACGTGGTGCAGCAATCATCAAGGCTCGCGGATTATCCAGCGCAGCTTCTGCAGCCAATGCTGCCATAGAACATATGCGCGACTGGGCTCTTGGTACTGATGGCAAGATCGTCAGCATGGCAATTCCTTCCGATGGCAGTTATGGCATTGCAGAAGGCTTGGTGTATTCATACCCCGTCACCTGTGCCAATGGCGAATACAGCATTGTGCAGGGTCTTGAAGTGAGCGATTTTAGCCGTGACCTGATGGATAAGTCAGCAGCGGAGCTTTCCGAAGAGCGCGATGCAGTTGCGTCACTCCTTCCTTAATAAAGGTACAAGGTACAAGGTACAAGATAAAAGGTACAAGTGGGCACTTAGTCAAACTTGTACCTTGTACCTTTGAACTTGTATCTCCTGAATAATGAAACATGAACTCCTGAACACCGATGCATCTGCACGCCGTGGTCGGCTTACTTTTGCCCGGGGCCCTGTGGATACTCCCGCTTTTATGCCGGTGGGTACCTATGGTTCTGTGAAAGGGCTGTTGCCTGAACAAGTTGCTGAATCAGGTGCCCAGATTCTTCTGGGTAATACCTTTCACCTGATGCTGCGTCCAGGCACTGAAATTATCAAGGCCCATGGCGATCTACATGATTTCATGGCCTGGGATAAACCCATTCTTACTGACTCCGGTGGTTTTCAGGTGTTCAGTCTTGGCGATCTGCGCAAGATTAGTGAAAAAGAAGTGGAGTTCAGGTCACCCATTGATGGCGCTAAAGTTTATCTCAGTCCGGAAAAGGCCATTGAGGTTCAGCATGCATTAGGCTCGGACATCATTATGGTGTTTGATGAATGCACACCCTATCCAGCGACTGAAAAAGAAGCGCGCGAATCCATGGAACTTTCCATGCGCTGGGCGAAGCGCTGCAAGCAGGCCCATGGTGAAAATACTGCTGCCTTGTTTGGCATTGTTCAGGGTGGCATGTATCCCGCACTAAGACTGGAATCTTTGCAGGCATTAACGGAAATAGGCTTTGACGGATATGCCATTGGCGGGATGTCGGTTGGAGAACCAAAAGACGAAATGTGGGAAGTGCTGGAAGTTCTGGTGCCACAAATGCCGGCGGATAAGCCGCGTTACCTGATGGGGGTGGGCACACCCTCTGACCTGGTGCAGGCAGTGCAATATGGGATTGATATGTTTGACTGTGTCATGCCAACCCGCAATGCCCGCAACGGCTACCTGTTTACCTCCAATGGGCTGTTAAAGCTGCGAAACAGCCGATATCGTGATGATTTGGCGCCAATTGACGAAAATTGTACCTGTCACACTTGTAAAACCTTCAGTCGGTCCTATTTATATCATATGGATAAGTGCAAAGAGATGCTTGGTGCCCAGTTAAACACCATCCACAATGTCCATTATTATCAGAAACTGATGGCTGATTTGCGCGGTGCAATAGAACAGGGTACATTGGCCGACTTTGCGAAATCCTTCCATAAAAACCAGCGTAATCTGGAAGAATCGCAGGAATAATTTCAGGCAAAAGAGCAAGTGCCTGAGCAGCAAAAACACACAAAATTCTAGCCAGTAAATAATGCAACTGGAAAGATAATAAATAATTATGCCGGGGAGCTTGCCCGGATATAACCCGGGGATTTCTATGGATTTCTTTATTAACTCAGCATACGCCCAGGCAGATGCTGCAGCTGCGCCTTCGGGCATCTTCAACTTTATATTTTTTGGCGGTTTTGCCCTTATATTTTATTTCCTTATCTGGCGTCCACAATCCAAACGCGCCAAAGAGCATAAGGATTTGATGGGTAGCCTGAATAAAGGTGACGAAGTAATGACTAATGGTGGCCTGCTTGGCAAACTGGCCAAGGTGGATGACAGCTATATTGTGTTGCAGATTGCCGATAATGTGGAAATTAAAATGCAGAAATCATCAATTTCAGCGGTCTTGCCCAAGGGAACAATCAAGTCTATTTAGTCGAAATATTTATACTCGACCTATTTAGACTGGTAGATATAAATAGCCGTCTTATTAACAAGCGTTACAAAAGATCAGAAAAGTAGCGCAGGACAATTTACATGCTCAATAAATACCCGCTCTGGAAAAATCTGTTAATCCTCTTCATTGTTATGTTGGGTGTTATTTATGCGGCGCCTAATTTCTATGCGCCGGATCCGGCGATCCAGATTTCCCATGACAGTGGCATCGTTGATCAAAGTGCTCTGGACAGTGCTGCTTTTGCATTAGGGGCGGATGGCATTGATTTTTTTGATCCTGTAATTGAAGACGGCAATGCTGTAATCAGGCTGCGGAATGCGGATCAGCAAAGTGATGCCCAGCAGCTGGTTAATCTGTCACTGCCCGATGAATATATCGTGGCACTGAATATGGCGCCCAATACACCCTCCTGGTTACAGTCCCTGGGTGCTGGTCCTATGACCTATGGTCTGGATTTGCGCGGTGGTGTTCATTTTCTGATGGAAGTGGATCTTGATGCTGCTGTGAATAAACAGCTGAATGATTCCACCTCGACCATGCGTACATTATTTCGTGAAGAGGGCTTACGCTACCGGCCACCTCTGGAAGTGGATGATAGCAACAGAATAGTTGTTCGTTTCACCACAGCTGAAATACGCAGTGAAGCCATTGACTTAATGCGCGATGAGTTCCCGGATTATTTGTTTCGAACGGCTGAAGCTGGCGGCAATTACATCCTTTATTATTCTATGAGTGATCTCTCCATATTGCAGCTGCAGGAATATGCCCTGCAGCAAAACCTGTCAACTTTACGTTCAAGGGTAGACGAACTGGGTGTTAAAGAACCTAAAGTTCAGCCAATGGGAAACAATCGAATTATTATCGAGTTGCCCGGCATTCAGGATACAACGCGTGCCAAGGATTTGATTAGTGCAGTAGCGACCTTGCAATTGCATCTGGTAGCAGAACCAGGTGCAACGCCAGGGACCACGCTGGATTATCTGGATCCTGATGGACTGCCAATTCAAATTGAAAGAGATGTTGTGCTTTCGGGCGAAAATATCACTAATGCACAATCTTCCTTTGATCCACAAACAAGTTTACCCCAGGTAAACCTGAGTTTTGACGCGGTCGGAGCCAGACAGATTAATGAAGCAAGCCGGGCAAATATTGGTAGACGTCTGGCAATTTTATTGATTGAAACCAAAACCCGCACCTTAACCGAGCGTAATGCAGAGGGTGAACTGGTATCCCGTTCGGAACCCTATGTCGAAGAAAGTGTAATCAGTGCGCCGGTAATGCAGTCAGCTTTGGGCCGTCAAATTCGTATTACTGGTCTGGAAGGTAATGAAGCCAATGATCTTGCGCTTTTAATCAGGTCTGGTGCTCTTGCAGCTCCCATGTATTTCCTGGAAGAATATGCCATTGGGCCCAGCATGGGGCAGGACAATATTAATCGCGGTCTGCTTTCTGTGCAGATAGGACTGTCTCTGGTACTGATATTTATGCTGCTTTACTACCGCTTTTGTGGGCTGGCAGCGAATATCGCGCTGGGTGTTAACTTGCTGTTACTGGTGGCGGTGATGTCTATTATTGGTGGCACACTAACCCTGCCAGGAATTGCCGGTATTGTATTAACCGTGGGTATGGCAGTAGATGCCAACGTGTTGATATTTGCCAGGATCAAGGAAGAGCTTAAAAATGGCCTGCCTGTTCAAAGAGCAATTGATAGCGGCTTTGGTCGTGCTTTTGTAACAATTTTTGATGCCAATATTACGACCTTTCTGGTGGCAATAATTCTTTACAGTATTGGCACCGGACCAGTGCGGGGTTTTGCTGTTACTTTATCCATCGGCATTATTACATCCATGTTTACGGCGATCATGGTGACGCGTTCCATAATTAACTTTACCTATGGTGGGCGCAACGTAAAAAGTATTTCAATTGGAATAAAAATGCCTTCAGCTACTCCTGTGCCAGTAACAGATGCACCAGTAACAGAATAGAAAGAGCAAAAAAATGAGTGAGATGAAAGTAATCAATTTTATGGGGCTGCGCAAAGCCAGTATGGCTTTCTCGGGGATATTGTTGTTGATCTCTTTGGGCTCGTTCATTGTCAATGGTATGCACATGGGCCTGGACTTTACGGGTGGAACGCAAATTCAGGTGTCCTATTCCGAAACACCTGACCTGGAAGAAATACGCGCAAGCATCAGTGACGCTGGATACCAGAATTTTGAAGTGATGAATTTTCGCACCGATGACGATGTGCAAATCAGAATTCAGGAGACTGGGTCAGCAGATGCTGACAGAGTTGAGGCGGCGCAGGCCTCTGACCGAATAGTCGAGTTATTGCAGTCAAGAACGACAGCGGAGATAGAAACTTTGGGCTCGGGTTTCATTGGCTCCCAGGTTGGCGAAGAATTACGTGAGCAAGGCGGCCTTGGCATGCTGGTCGCATTGATCATGATAATGATTTATATCTCATTACGTTTTCAGTTCAAATTTTCAGTAGGTGCTGTTGCGGCATTGGCGCATGATGTGATTATTACTTTAGGTTTCTTTTCACTCATGCAGATCGATTTTGACCTGACAGTGCTTGCAGCATTAATGGCGGTAATTGGTTATTCACTGAATGACACCATCGTTGTTTCAGACCGCATCAGAGAGAATTTCAGGTTGCTGAGAAAAACTGATCCGGTTGAGCTCATTAATATTTCCATTACCCAGACATTCAGCAGAACCATTATTACGTCTTTGACCACCTTGCTGGTGTTATTAGCACTGTTTCTCCTGGGTGGAGAAATGATCAAAGGGTTTTCTATAGCCCTGATAGTAGGCGTGTTGATAGGAACTTACTCTTCAGTATATGTTGCGGCGAATGTGTTGCTGATGATGCATTTGACTAAAGAAGATTTGATGCCTCCCGTCAAAGAGGGCGAAGAAGCCGACGCTCTGCCGTAATAAGCTACTGCGCTCGCCCATACGTCGTTGAAATGATTTTTTGGCGGCGTCACGTACAAACCGTACGCTCCTTACCAAAAAACAATTTCGCCTTGTCTGGCCTTCGCTCGTGACGCTTCTCTTGTAGAAGAGAAAAAGAATTAAGAAAAATAGTTATGAGGCTTTTGAGATAAGTTTCAGAAAGTCTTTGAAGCAGCGGCTGTTGCTAAACACCAGACTGTCACTTTCCAGGCAGTCGGGGTTGCCCTTGCTGTCACTGATCAGTCCGCCTGCTTCCTGAATCAATAGAATGCCTGCTGCGATATCCCATTGATTCATGCCTGACATCCAACCGGCATCGGTACGTCCTGCGGCAAAATAGGCAAGGTCCAGAGCTGCTGATCCGCTCATTCTAAGTGCTCCCACAAGCCCCTTCATCTCATTTTGGATCTGCAGGAGAGTTTCATAGTGCGTTAAGCCGGCACAGCTGAGACTTACTGTTGCACCTTCAAAAGCCCTGCGATTGCTTACCCTGATGCGCTGACCATTGAGCCGGGCCCCGCTTCCTCTGGAGGCTGTGAATTCTTCATTTCTGATCGGATCAAGAATAATAGCATGCTCTATCTTGCCATGTTTTATGCAGGCGATGGATATGCAAAAGTGCGGAAAACCGTTGATAAAGTTACGGGTGCCATCAATGGGATCAATTACCCAGAGGGTGTCTTTGTCTGTACCTTCGATAGTGCCTGATTCTTCACAAAGAAAACCATGGTCAGGAAATGCCTTGCGGATTTGTTCCACAAGAATTTCCTCAACTTTGGTATCCACATCGGTAACAAAGTCATTGTGGCCTTTTTCTGAAATCTGGAGACGATCTGGACGATCCCAGGCCTGTATGATGGCAACTGCTGCTTCGCGGGCGGCCTTGAGAGCAATGTTAATAGTAGCATTCATGATATTTAAGGGCCCAGACCCAGCAGTAAAATAGGGGCGCATGATAGCAAAAGAAGTGAAATATGTAGAGAAGCTTTCTGCTATTATATCGCGCCGCTGATCACGACATTTTGATCTTACTTTTACATAAACAGGAAGCAGTGGTGGATTTAACGCGTATTCGCATCGTTCTGGTGCAAACCTCACATCCCGGTAATATTGGTGCAGCCGCCAGAGCCATGAAAAACATGGGCCTGACGAAACTGATTTTGGTGAATCCCAAGGATTATCCTTCCGGTGTAGCCCTTGGCCGTGCTGCCTCGGCGCTGGATATTCTTGATAATGCCGAGGTGGTTGACAGTCTTGACGCTGCCATTGCAAATTGTGGTTTGGTCATTGGTACCAGTGCCAGATCTCGTAGCATTCCCTGGCCCATGGTGGAGCCTGACGAATGTGCCCAGAAGCTTGTTACCGCGAGTGGCCAAAATGATGTTGCTCTGGTATTCGGCCGAGAGGACAGAGGGCTCAGTAATGATGAGCTGCAACTCTGTCATTTTCATGTACAGATACCTGCCAATGAAGATTATTCCTCGCTCAATGTGGCTGCAGCTGTGATGGTGCTTAGCTATGAAATCCGTAAAGCATTTCTCAGGGCTGTTGATTCTCAAACTAAGGTCTCAGATAGCATCGTAAGTAGTGAATCCCTGGAGGTTAATTGGGATCAGCCCTTAGCGACGGTCGCCGATATCGAAAGTTTTTTGGCACATCTGGAAAAAGTCCTCATCAGACTCGATTTCCATGACCCCGAGAATCCCAGGCAATTAATGTCACGCTTGCGACGTCTTTGTACACGAATCAGGCCAGACACAATGGAAATAAATATACTCAGGGGGATTCTTACATCCACGGAGCAGCAGTTGGATAAGAAGCCAAATCCCCAGGAATAAACCCGCTAGTACCCGACTAAATTACTCTGACATATACTTGACTAAAATAGTAGGTTTTTGCATAATAGCAAGCCTATTTAGCGAGCAGGTTACAACCCATGAGACTGACAACCAAAGGCCGTTACGCTGTGACTGCCATGCTGGACTTGAGTATTAATGCCAAGAAGGGACCAGTCACTTTAAGTGATATTTCCAAGCGTCAGGCTATATCCTTGTCCTATCTGGAGCAGTTGTTTTCCAAGCTTCGCAAGCGTGATTTGGTAACTAGTGTGCGTGGCCCGGGCGGCGGATACATGCTGGGCAGAAAGGATTCAGATATAGATGTAGCCGAGATTATTGATGCTGTCAGTGAATCACTTGATTCCACACAGTGCAAAGGCAAGGGTGATTGTCATGGTGGCGAGATCTGTCTCACTCATCATCTTTGGGAAGATCTGAGCGCACAGATTCATAAATTTTTGAGCAACATAACTTTGTCTGATCTGGTTTCCAAGCGAGAAATCGAACAGATTGCCCGCAGTCAGCAAGAACGCATGAAGCAGATAAAAGCTAATGAAGCTCAAGACCAGGATGGCATCCAGGGAACATCAGTTAATCTGGAGCGCATTGTTGCCAATTCCCTGTAAACACTTTATTAGACCGCCAGGCATTTAGATTAATAAATAGCCCGGCATTTAGATATATAAGCATTTAGGCATCCAGATATTTAAAAGCTGGAAAGCAGTTTTGGAGAATTTAATGATACCGATTTATTTTGATTACTCTGCCACCACACCGGTTGATCCACGGGTTGTGGAAAAAATGGTTGAGTGTCTGACACTCGAAGGTAATTTTGGCAACCCTGCTTCGCGTTCGCATATGTTTGGCTGGAAAGCTGAAGAAGCCGTTGAGCAAGCACGGCAGTATGTAGCCGACCTGGTTAACTGCGATCCCCGGGAAATTGTCTGGACATCCGGGGCTACAGAATCCGATAACCTGGCGATTAAAGGTATTGCTCACTTTTATCAGAGTAAGGGTAAACACATCATTACGTCAAAAATCGAACATAAGGCGGTTCTTGATAGCTGTCGGCAGTTGGAACGCGAAGGTTTTGAAGTGACTTATCTTGATCCTGATGAAAAGGGTCTGATTCATCCTGGGAATGTTGCTGACGCTATTCGCGAAGACACCGTTCTGGTTTCACTGATGCACGTTAATAATGAAATCGGTGTGATCAATGACATCAAGGCAATCGGTGAGATTTGCCGGGAAAAGAAAGTTATTTTCCATGTTGATGCTGCACAAAGTACCGGTAAAATTGATATCGATTTGCAAGATTTGAAAGTTGATTTGATGTCATTTTCAGCACATAAAAGCTATGGTCCAAAAGGTGTCGGCGCACTTTTTGTCCGTCGTAAACCAAGAATAAGGCTGGAGGCGCAAATGCATGGCGGTGGCCATGAACGCGGCATGCGTTCCGGTACCCTGCCTACTCATCAGATTGTCGGGATGGGAGAAGCGTTTCGTATTGCGAAAGAAGAAATGCATGAAGAAACCAAGCGTATCGTTGTATTGCGGGATCGTTTTCTTAAGGGCCTGGAAGGTATGGAAGAAGTCTATATTAATGGCGATCTTGAACATCGAGTTCCTGCCAACCTGAATGTAAGTTTCAATTTTGTCGAGGGAGAGTCATTGATTATGGCGCTTAAAGATCTGGCGGTTTCTTCCGGCTCTGCATGTACTTCGGCTAGCCTGGAACCCTCTTATGTATTACGTGCCCTCGGTATGGAAGATGAGCTGGCGCATTCTTCATTGCGCTTCAGTATTGGGCGTTTTACCACAGCAGAAGATGTCGATTTCGCTGTTGCAAAAGTGAGAGAGGCGGTGGGTAAACTACGTGAGTTATCGCCTTTGTGGGACATGTTCAAGGATGGTGTGGACATCAGCAAAATCGAGTGGGCCGCTCATTAATTTTCATTAACTATCGGCTTTTAACCGACCAAAAAATTTAACGATAAACAGCGTTTCAGAGGAAACAACATGGCATATTCAGACAAAGTACTCGATCACTATGAAAACCCGCGTAATGTAGGGCGCATGGATGATGACGACAAAAACGTCGGAACCGGTATGGTTGGTGCTCCGGCTTGTGGTGATGTGATGCGTTTGCAGATCAAGGTGAATGATGCTGGAGTGATTGAAGATGCAAAATTCAAAACCTATGGTTGCGGATCTGCCATAGCCTCAAGTTCATTGCTCACTGAGTGGGTAAAAGGTCGTAGCATAGATGATGCTGCTAAAATCAGAAACACCGAAATCGCTGAGGAGCTTGGTTTGCCACCAGTGAAAATTCACTGTTCAGTACTCGCCGAAGATGCAATCAAAGCGGCAGTGTCTGATGTCAGAAAGAAGCGCGGCGAAATATCTGAGTAATGCCTTTTAGGGCATATAGCTGGAACAATAGCGCTAAATCAAGAATCTATAGTGTCTGGAGAAAGACGTAGAAAATGGCAATTACCATGACAGAAACAGCCGCAAAGCATGTGGCCAATCAGCTGGAAGGCAGAGGCAAGGGTGTAGGCATTCGTGTTGGCATTACCACTACTGGCTGTTCTGGAATGGCCTATGTTCTTGAATTTGTTGATGAAGCTGAACCATCCGACGAGGTTTTTGAAGATCATGGGATAAAAATTGTCGTTGATCCAAAAAGTCTGCTGTATATCGATGGCACTGAAATGGATTTTGTTAAAGTCGGTGTTAATGAGGGGTTTGAATTCAGAAACCCTAATGTTAAGGGTGAATGCGGTTGTGGCGAAAGCTTCAGCGTTTAACTCTTCCTGCTTAAACTCCTTTCTGATTACTCGCTAATTATTCGTGATTGACACAAACCTTAACCATTTCGAACTTTTTTCATTACCTGTTTCATTTCAGGTGGAGGATGCGGTTCTGGATCAGGAATATAAAAAGCTTCAGGCAGAAGTTCATCCAGATAGATTTGTTGATGCCGATGATCGGACCCGGTTGCAGGCATTACAGCAAACCAGCATGGTTAATGATGCCTATGAAACGCTGAAGTCTCCGCTCAAAAGGTCTGCGTATTTATTAAAGCTTCACGATATTGATGCGGAAGAACATAATCAGGCACATTTGCAGGAAGAATTTCTATTACAGCAACTGGAAATGCGAGAGGCACTGGAAACATTAATAGAGAGCGATGATGTGGAAGGGCTTGAAGCAATGAGGAATTCGGTAAACAAGGAAAAGACAGGCACACTTGAACTGTTTGAGTCACACTTTTTGCGGAAGGACTTTACAGCGGCAAAATCTAACTATAATCAACTGCAGTTCCTGTTCAAACTACTTGATGAAATTGATAAAGCAGAAGAAAAACTGCTGGATTATTGAACGAAAAATTAAACACATAACGGATATCACTTTTGGCCTTACTTAGTATTTCAGAACCCGGACAAAGTAAACCTAAAGCCCATGCTATAAAGAAAAGGGCTGTGGGAATAGATCTCGGGACTACTAATTCTCTGGTTGCCGTTGCCACTGAAGGTCATGCTCATACACTTTGTGATCATGAAGATCATTGCCTGGTGCCTTCGGTTGTTCATTATGCAGCTGATGGAAAAGTTACGGTTGGCTATGATGCCGCTCTAAAAGGTGTCGATGATTCGGCCAATACTATTTCTTCAGTAAAGCGACTGATGGGTAGAGGCTTTGAAGATATTCACTATGATCTTCCCTATGAAATTGAGGCTGATGAAAATGGTGGCATGCCTCTGATTAAAACTGCTGCCGGGAAAAAAAGCCCTGTAGAAGTGTCTGCTGAAATTCTTAAATCCCTTGTCTTAAGGGGGGAAGAAGAATTTGGTGATGAACTCGATGGTGCAGTGATAACAGTCCCGGCATATTTCGATGAAGCGCAAAGGCAGGCCACAAAAGATGCCGCGCGGCTTGCCGGTATCAAGGTATTGCGTTTGCTGGGTGAGCCTACCGCTGCAGCTATAGCCTACGGCCTGGACAGAAAGCAGGAAGAGACAGTCATTATTTATGATCTGGGCGGTGGCACATTTGATGTAAGCCTCATGCGTCTTGAAAAAGGTGTCTTTAAGGTTCTTGCTACTGGAGGGGATGCAGCATTGGGTGGTGATGACCTGGATCGCACAGTAATTCAGTGGATTCTGGCAGAGGCCGGGATCGAAGATGATCTGAGCTATTCCCAGCTTAATGCGTTGGCCAGAATCGCCCGTCATGCCAAGCATGCCCTGTCTGATGCAGAGGCAACAGATATCAGTTTTGAACACTGGAGTGGCACCTTGTCGCGTGAATTGTTCAATAATTTGATTGATTCCCATATTGATAAAACCATCAAAGCATGCCGGCGAGTATTGCGTGATGCAAAAGTGGAGCTTAGTGAAATCTCGGATATAGTCATGGTGGGTGGCTCAACCCGCACGCCAAGAGTACGCGAGCGTGTCTCTGAATTTTTTGGTGCTGAAGTACATACGGAAATTGACCCGGACAAGGTAGTCGCAGTGGGTGCTGCTTTACAGGCTGATGTTCTGGCAGGGAATAAATACGGTGATGATATTTTACTGCTTGATGTGATCCCCTTGTCTCTGGGCATTGAAACCATGGGTGGCTTGATGGAGAAGATTATTCCCCGCAATACCACCATACCGGTAGCACGAGCCCAGCAATTTACTACCTACAAGGATGGTCAGAGCGTTATGTCTCTCCATGTCCTGCAAGGGGAAAGGGAACTCGTGTCAGATTGCCGTTCGCTGGCTAAATTTGAATTAAGGGATATTCCGCCAATGGTGGCAGGAGCCGCCATTATCGAGGTCACTTACCAGGTGGACGCTGATGGTTTGATGGAAGTGCACGCCAGGGAGTTAAGCACAGGAATTGCCAGCAGTGTGGTGGTTAAACCTTCCTATGGCCTGGAAGACAAAGATATCGAAAAAATGATCACAGATTCTTACGCTGCTGCTGCCAGTGATAAGCAAGCCAGATCATTGCAGGAAAACAAGGTCGAAGCTGAGCGAATTATTGAGGCGCTACAGAGCGCTCTGGCGCTTGATGGTAAAAAGTTGTTAAGTGATGAAGAATACGCTGAGTTAAGTGAAGGGATAGAAAAGTTACATGAAATTATCGATTCAGCAGATAGCGATGCTATACATCTGGCATCGGAAAGTCTGAATGAAGCGAGTCTTGTCTTTGCCGGTCGGCGTATGGATACACAGATTAAAACCGCCCTTGCCGGTCATTCAATAGAGGAAATAGAAAGGTAATGCCCACAATTCGTTTTTTACCAAACCAGGATATTTGTCCCGAAGGCAAGGACGTTGAAGCAAAAGCCGGGGAAACCATTCTTGATGTTGCCTTGCGCAATCATATTCATCTGGAACATGCCTGTGAGAAATCCTGTGCCTGTACTACCTGTCATGTTGTTGTCAGGGAAGGCTTTGATTCCATGGCTGAATCCACCGAAGATGAAGATGATATGCTGGATAAAGCATGGGGACTGGAGCCAGAGTCCAGGCTGGGCTGTCAGGCAAAAGTGGCCGATGGGGATCTGGTTGTGGAAATCCCTAAATACACCCTTAATATGGTCTCAGAGAATCACTAGGAGAACACGATGAAATGGACAGATACCCTGGATATCGCGATTGAACTGAGTGAAACTCATACAGAGATAGACCCGAAAACCATTAATTTTGTCGATCTTCATCGCTGGGTATGTGAGCTGGAAGGCTTTGATGACGATCCTAACCGGAGCGGGGAGAAGATACTCGAGGCGATTCAAATGGCCTGGATAGAGGAATTATAGTCGCTATTGGCGACTACAATGCCATGTGTCAGACCACGCTGCTCATGTTTGCCGGGCTTTAGGTTAATCAGGGACAGTGCGCTGCGCGGTCTGTCCCGGGGATTTTCGCATGCGCGACATTCCGCCTGTGGCACCTTCGATATACAATAATAGGTTGTTCAAAATACACCTAAAGGCGCGTACAATACGCCGTCTTCTTAAACCCGTCATCGCGGGCTGAGATTCCAACGATTTTTTTAAATACTATATTTGAGCGGAGTAAATTGCATGTCTGTTGAACGTACTTTATCAATAATCAAACCGGATGCTGTCGGTAAAAATGTGATTGGTGAAATTGTGAGCCGTTTTGAGAAAGGTGGTCTGCGTGTAGTGGGTATGAAAATGCTGCAACTGGATGATGAATCTGCTGGTGGTTTTTACGCCGAGCACAAGGAACGTCCATTTTTTCCTGACTTGATAGAGTTCATGACTTCCGGTCCGGTTGTCGTGCAGGTGCTTGAAGGCGAAAATGCAATTGCCAGAAATCGCGAGCTTATGGGTGCTACCAATCCTGCTGAAGCCGACGCTGGTACTATTCGCGCTGACTTTGCTGTTTCTATCGATGCCAATGCTGTGCATGGATCAGATTCTCCAAGTTCTGCAGAAAGGGAAATTGGCTACTTTTTTAAAGACGAAGAAGTTTGCCCACGCCAGGTCTAATGAGCCGGCTCTAATGAAAGGGTGTCTGGAATGCCGAACAAGCTGACCAATTTACTTGGTCTGAGTAGGCAGCAAATGGAGGCTTTTCTCTCTGATCTGGGAGAAAAGCCTTTTCGCGCTATACAACTACTGAAATGGATTCATCAATTCGGCGTGACCGACTTTGATGAAATGACCAATATCAGTAAGTCACTGCGTGCCCAGTTAAAAGAATGTGCCGAGGTTCGTCCACCCAAGGTTAAAGAACGTCTTGATGCCAGTGATGGTTGTTACAAGTGGATTGTAGAAGTTGAAAGTGGCAGCAGTGTGGAAACTGTCTATATCCCGGAAGCCGGCAGAGGCACTTTATGTATTTCTTCCCAGGCGGGCTGCAGCCTGGATTGTTCATTTTGTGCAACGGGAAAGCAGGGCTTTAACAGTGACCTCACCACGGCGGAAATTATTGGACAGCTGTGGCTAGCCAATCGCGAACTCGATACCTTTGGCTCTAAAACACCACGCAAGGTGACCAATGTGGTGATGATGGGAATGGGCGAGCCGCTGTTAAATTTCGATAATGTGATTAATGCCATCAGTCTGATGATGGAAGACAATTGTTACGGCTTGTCCAAACGTCGCGTTACTATCAGTACCTCAGGAGTTGTCCCGGCTCTGGATAAGCTGAAGGAATATACTGACGCTTCACTTGCCATATCCCTGCATGCTCCCAATGATGAACTACGCAGTCAGATTGTACCGATCAATCGAAAATATCCGATCAAGGAATTATTACGCAGTACCAATGCCTATCTGGATTCCTTGCCGGACAGTCGCGTGGCAACAATAGAATATATTTTGCTAAACGGGGTTAATGATCATCGTCAACATGCCCGGGAATTGGCAGAACTGCTCAGAAGTACGCCTTGCAAGATTAATCTGATTCCTTTCAATCCATTTGAAGGTTCTGAATATGTGAGATCCAGTAATTCTGCAATTTCCAATTTCAGAAAAATACTTCAGGAAGCTGGCTATACGGTCACCATCAGAACTACGCGCGGAGACGATATCGGCGCCGCTTGTGGGCAATTGGTTGGCATGGTTGATGATAATACAAAAAGAAGTGCCCGATATCGCGCATTACGGGAACAATCTGAGCCTGTACAGCGTCTAAAGGTTCAATAAAATTAGTACATTAGGTTAAAATCAGTTTTTATTTACCCGCCAGGAATAAACAGGAACAAAATGATGAAATTCATCAAATCAGCAGTTGTCACAGCCTTTAGTCTGTTTCTGCTCAGTGCCTGTATAACTGAAACAACCAATCCGGTATTCAATGTAGAGGAATCAGAAGACAGTGCCCTGGAAGATTATTTGCTGCTGAGTATCGGTTACCTTGAACAGGGCGATTTACCTAATACAAAACGTCATTTGGCCAATGTTGCCAGAATTGATTCCAATAACAGTGAAATGTTTGGTGTATGGGGACTGGTTTATGCGCGTGAAGGTGAACCTGAACTTGCCGAACAGAATTTTAACCGCTCATTACGACTGAATTCAGGGAATTCCCAAATCCGCAATAATTTTGCTGCTTTCCTTTTTGCCGAAGGGCGTATTGATGATGCCTATGAACAATTGGCACAAGTGGTTCAGGACACAAACTATGGGCAACGCCCTCAGGCTTTTGAAAATATGGGAATTGCAGCACTAAGACTCAATCGTATTGATGATGCTGATCAGGCTTTTTCCAGAGCCTTGCAATTGAACCCTAATCAGTTACGTTCTGCTCTTGAGCTGGTAGTCATTAATATGGAAAGAGGTGATGTATTACAAGCGCGAGCCTACTGGCGCAATTATCTGACCCTCATCCAGTTTTTCAATGTTGGTCATAATGCCCGCAGTCTTTTAATCGGTGCCCGTCTTGAATTGGCCTTACAGAATGAAGCAAATGCTTTTGAGTATGGCGATTTACTGGAAACGAATTTTCCAGACAGCCGTGAATATGAATTGTTTCAACAGGCCGTGGAATGAGCGAAGAAAATCAAAACATGGAACCGGAAACTGACAATCAGTCTGAGGACTCATCGATTGACTGGCCTGCCCCTGGGCAGAAATTAAAAGCCATTCGTCAAGAACTCGGTTTGAGTCATGCCAGGGTCGCAGAGTCTCTTCATATAACAGCGCATTATGTTAAAGCACTTGAAGATGCGCAGTATGACAAATTGCCTGGAAAGACATTCGTAAAAGGCTATTTCAAGGCTTATGCAAAGTTCCTGGGAACAAATGTAGACGACATCATGTCTTGTTATGACCAGCACGTGACAGCTCTGGAAGAGTCGGTTGAAAGTGAGGCGAATGTTCAACGTGCAAAAAAAGCATATGACCAGAATATACGCTGGATGATATGTGCAGCTGTAATCATTGTTTTAGTTGTTGGCGTGAGTTGGTGGTTTTCCCGTAGTGAAGATACAGCAGCCAATATCTCCGAAAATGACAATAAGCTCGTTGCAGGGCTCACAGGAATGCCCGGTGATGTGATGAGAAATAACAACGTCCCGGTAGCCCAGGTAAATAAACAGGTAACCGCAGAAGCTCTGATCGCCAGCATGGCACAAGCAAACACTAAAGCTGACAATATTTCGGAGAAAGTATCTGGCGATGCGTCGCTTGGTGCAAGTACAGCTACTTCAATCACAGAGCTAGTGGAATCTACATTAGCGGTTTCCCTGGGCGAAGTCTCTCAGGAAGAAGTCGAAAATAATACAGGTATTAATCAGCAATCAAATGTTGAAGGGCTTCTTTCAGAAGTCTCGAGTACAGAAAATAATGGCTCAGAATTAGTATTGGCGCAAACTACAAATGAACTTGAATTAAATTTAGCGTTAACAACTGCGTCAAAAACAGACAACGGTGAAGAAATGTTACAGCTTAATGAAAATCAAATCACCTCTGTCGAGATGGGGGCACCTGAATACACTGTGACCCGCCTGGAAAATAAGCGAAAGATTGAACTTGAAATTGAAGGTAATGATCTTCTTGAAGTTCACTTTTTAGGTGACAGCTGGATCCAGATTGATAATGCTGAACAAACGCGACTTTACCATGACATGCTGAATATGGGAGATGATCTCACCATAAAAGGTACGGCCCCTTTTAATATTCTCATTGGCGATGCGAGTGTTGTGGAAATGACATTCAATGCCAGTGAAGTTGATGTTTTATCCCGGATTCGTTCTGATAATTCAGCACGCTTAATCCTGCAACGGGAAAACAGATAATGCTTACTAAATCGCCTATCGTCAGACGAAAATCGCGCCAGATTATGGTGGGCACGGTCCCTGTAGGGGGTGATGCACCGATTGCGGTGCAAAGTATGACAAATACCGATACCTGCGATGTGCTTGCTACCAATAAACAGATAAGCGAATTGGAAGCCGTAGGTGCAGATATCGTCCGGGTTTCTGTGCCAACCATGGATGCGGCAGAAGCTTTCAGGGAAATTCGTTCCAAAACAACAATGCCTTTAGTTGCCGACATCCATTTTGATCATAAGATTGCATTGAAAGTTCTGGAATACGGCGTTGATTGTCTGCGGATTAATCCGGGCAATATTGGCCGTGATGAAAAAGTAAGAGCAGTGATTGAGTCGGCTCGAGATAAAAATG
>Ga0257114_1001417_pt1 | contig 17153 bp, 15 predicted proteins | sample SI112_10mmetaG_FD_190149 | JGI IMG/M metagenome (GOLD analysis project Ga0257114, IMG submission 190149) | Marine microbial communities from Saanich Inlet, British Columbia, Canada - SI112_10m | ecosystem: Environmental > Aquatic > Marine > Inlet | place: Canada: British Columbia | collected...
TTGAGGAAGCGGGGTTCACCTTATCGAAAACAGATGGCTATGGAAAAAAGCGTCACATGCTGACAGGCCATTTAGAAAACGTTGATAAGCATACTGAGAAAACAGCTCTGTCCTGGAGGAATCCCTGGTCAATAGAATCTCCAGAAAACACAAGCATAGCGATTATAGGTGCTGGCCTCGCCGGTTGCGCAAGCGCTTATGCCCTTGCCAACAGGGGCTATAGAGTCACACTAATAGAAAAAAATGAAATAATTGCAAATAGCGCTTCAGGAAACGCGCGGGGTATCGTGCATGTTAGTCCCGCACGCCAGAATACACCAGCATCTTTATTTCGCCTGAATGCATTTAATTACGCTATCCGACACTATCAAATCCTGGCAGAAAAAAATGACTTCTCCTGGAGCAGTTGCGGCCTTATTCAACTGGCTATTTCTACCCAGGAAAAAACAGATCAAGAAGATTTATTGGTTCGCAATCTTTACGACCCGGACTTTATGTATGGTATAGATTCAAAACAGGCAACTGAAATTGCCAATATGCAAATCGATTATTCAGGATTGTACTTCCCCAAAGCTGGCAGCCTTGAACCTCCAGCCTTATGTCAGGCATGGATTAAACATGACAATATTCAATTGCTGACTTCTCACGAAGTTATTGCATTTGAATATCAAAATAATCAATGGCAAGTACAGATGTCCAGGAATGGACTTAATTCATCGGAGTCTTTTGATGCCATTGTTATCTGCAATAACAATCAAGCAGCACTTTTCCCAGAGACCGCAAACTATCCCATGATCAACAATCATGGACAAACCGACTCATTTCTTATGAATGACACAAAGGAGGTCTCTGAACATTTAAAAACAGTTTTGCGCCATCAGGGCTATATCATTCCCTGGCAGAACAAAAGAGACAACATGCTTACCATTGGCGGCAGCTTTGCCCAGGGAGCGCATGAAGGTGCATCAGGGCCAGCACTCACAAAAATCAATCTCGAATTAATTGAGAAAATATCATCCCCGCTTCATGCAAAACTTAATGATCAATTTAGCGGTGAAGACCTTGTCAGTCGTGCAGGGACACGTTGCACAACACCGGATTATCTGCCATTGGCGGGCCCGGTTGAAAACATTGCTAAAACAGAGAAAGTTTTTGAGGCCTATCAGCGTAACGCAAGAAGTGAAATTTATGCCAGAGCACAATACCTGCCCGGGCTATTTATCAATGTCGGGCACGGTTCTAGTGGACTGACTACAACCCCGCTACTTGCCGAATATATAGCATCGCTGGTTAGCAATGAAATCCTGCCGCTTGGTACTGAAGAAGTGGCTGCAGTGCTCCCGCTCAGATATCTGATCAGAAATCTAAAAAGGCAAAAAAAACGATAGACCCGTATTGGCAGGAAATTATTCCAACAATATTATCCCAACAAAGAGTAATTGCTTAATGAATGGTCTCTAAAAAAAGATTGTAGAAATTTAGCGGTTGAAAAACGCCGTTAACGCCGTTGCAAGATAGGCCGCGTCTTTTGATCCCGCCATCTCCCTGATTGAGTGCATAGCGAAGGTTGGCACACCAATATCAAGGGTTTTTACCCCAAGCTCTCCGGCTACAATTGGGCCAATCGTTGATCCGCAACCCATATCATTTCTTACAACAAATGCTTGCACTGGAACATTATTGTCTTCACATAGCTGACGGAAGAAGGCGGAGGTTTCGCTCGATGTCGCATAACGCTGATTGGCATTTATTTTGATCACCGGCCCATGATTGAGTAATGGCCCGTGCTTATCATCATGTTTTTCAGGAAAATTTGGATGAATACCATGGGCATTATCAACCGAAAACATCAATGATTTGTCCAACATTCTGCGTTTAGCTTCAGAATTAGTATAAGAGAAAGCTTCAGCAACTCTTTCCAATACCGCTTCCAGGAACGGTCCCTTGGCACCGGCGGCAGAAACACTGCCTACTTCTTCATGATCCGAGCAAATCAGTAAAGACCCATGCTTGTCATTACTGGCGATTAAACTTTCCAGCCCGACATAACAGCTCAGCAGATTATCGAGTCTGGCACCGGTGAGAAATTCATCATTCAACCCTACCAGGGAAGGAGGCTGGACATCATAAAGTCGTAAATCATAGGCAAGAACTTTTTCCGCATCTTCAAGATCCAGTTCTTTAACCAGGTAATCAAGCAGCATGTCTTTTAATTTGAAAGTCGCACCATCATCCGTTTGTGTGAGTAATGGCGGCAAGTAAGTCTGCGCATTGATTGCACGTTTATCATTAGCATCACGGTCAAGATGAATGGCAAGACTTGGGATAACTGCAACCGCTTTTTCAAAATTAATCAGGCAATTACCTAAATTACCCTTGGTATCCCGATAATCAATTCTGCCAGCAATAGACAAATCGCGATCAAACCAGGGGTTAAGCAAAACACCGCCATATACTTCAACGCCCAGTTGGCCATATTGGTACTGGTTAATTTCAGGTTCTGGTTTGATTTTTAAACATGGGCTATCAGTGTGAGCCCCTACCATTCGAAAGCCGTGTACTGGCAGGTCACCATTACCTGTTTTAAAGGCAATAATTGATGAACCTGATCTGCTGACGAAATATCCCTGGCCGGGTTCAAGTTTCCACTCACTGCTTTCTTCCAGGCAAATAAAACCCGCGTCTTCCAATGCACAGACGAGACTTTTTACGGCATGATAAGGTGTGGGTGAGGCCTGAATAAAATTTATCAGGCCTTTATTAATTTCCAAAGAATTATTGTTCACCTGGCGGCTTATTGAACCTCAAGTAATTCAACATCGAAAATCAAGGTAGCGTTTGGACCAATTAATGCTCCGGCACCATTGGCACCATAGGCCAGTTCGGGTGGAATGAAAAAGCGAAACTTGTCGCCAGCTTTCATTAATTGCACACCTTCAGTCCAGCCAGCAATTACGCCATTAAGTGGGAATGATGCTGGCTGGCCCCTTTCTACAGAGCTATCAAAGACAGTGCCATCAATCAAAGTTCCGTGATAATGCACAGTGACGGTATCTGTTTCAGACGGCATTGATCCGCCAGCAGCGCCTTGTTCCAATACTTCATACTGTAAACCCGATGCAGTGGTTGTTACTTCTGCACGCTGCTCATTACTAAGCAGAAATTCAACACCCGCCTGAGATGAAGCTTCAACCTCAGCACTCATTTTCTCTTGCTGAGCAATAGAAAACGCCTGGATTGAAGCCATTATCTCTTCTTCACTCATTTGTAACTGGCCGCTTAATGCGTCTCTTACGCCTGCAACCAGGGAGTCTGCATCAAGGTCATCCATTGGCATCTGATTGACCAGGTTCATGCCGATATTCACGCCAATACTGTAACCGGCTTTACCCTGTTCAGATTCAAGATCCTGAGCCAGCGCTACGTTCCCAAGAAAAAAAACAGCAGCTGCTGCAAGTGATAAAAATTTCATAATTCTTGTCCTTTACTCAATTAAATTTTCCAATGACAATGGTGCATTCAGGAATCGGCAATATTACCGGGACTAGATTTGAAATACCACCTCAAGAAGCCTGATTCACTTGGGGGAGCGCCCTTACAACGCCTCTTTTAATGTTTCCCTCAACCCTTTCTGGCCTGGCGGAAAATCGGAATAACCGCAAGGAACAAGGACCACCCTTATGAAACTGACAAAAGCCTTTCTGATTAGCTGCTACTTGTTAATTGGCGCATGCAGCGCTTATAGAGTTGTTTTGAATGACAACGTACTTTATTCCCCTAATGGCGCCCCTCCTCCGCCAAGCTTATTGATTGATGCCAATTTTCAGGGCTGTCTAAACCAGTACCTTTCCACTTCCGACAAAAATGACCCTAAAGAAGTTACATTGCTTGCATGCCCTTCTGCAGGTATACAAAGTCTGTCAGGCATCAGTGCGTTAATTAACCTGGAGCAACTTGAACTCAGCGACAATGCTGTGAGCGACCTTTCTCCCTTGTTAAATTTGAAAAAAATGAGAGTACTCAGCTTGCGCAATAATCGAGTAACAAATATTAATGCTCTGATGTCTTTACCAATACTGCGCTTTGTTGCCTTACAGGGAAATAATGTAATCAGTTGCAATCAACTGGACGACCTGGAAAAGAAAATCGGCAATTCATTGAACAGACCATCACAATGTAAGAACTGAAATGTTACCGGAGTAAGACTAAACTTTACTTCAGGTCGGAATACCACTGTGAAAACGAAACTCCTGATCTGGTGTGCTGATCAGCTCTGCTTCCAACTCTGCAAAAAAAGCAATTCTTTCAGAAAGGTCGGACTTATCATACAAATGAGCCAGCGTTAGGTAATCAGCATAATGTCTTGCCTCAGAACGCAGTAATGATTGATAGAAACGACACAATTTATCGTCCAGCTCAGGCGCAAGAGCAGCAAACCTCTCGCAGGAACGCGCTTCTACGAAAGCCCCGACAATAAGAGTATCAACAAGTTTTGCTGGTTCATGTGTGCGAATATGACCCCTTAGTGCGGAGGCATATCGGGATGAGCTTAGATGGTGATAATCAATTCCTCTTTCCTGCAACAAACCAACCACTTGCTCAAAGTGCAGTAATTCCTCTCTTGCCAATTGTGACATTTTTTTCAACAGTTCCGCTTTATCCACGTATCGATACAGTAAATTCATAGCACTTGCAGCGGCTTTTTTTTCACAATTGGCATGATCAATTAGCATTAGAGACTCATTCTCCAGGGCCCACTCAACCCAAGCCCGCGGTGTAGAGCAGCGTAGAAATTTATTTATGTCAGTGAGATCGGTCACAGGGGGAATTAATCGAGTTCTTCATTATCAGAGGGGGCAGAGTCTTCAGCATCATCAACACTAACTACAGCATCAGAACTGGTCGGCAAGATTTCATGTTCAAAGGATTCTTCAACCATGGCATCAGGCAATGATTTACTTGCTCTGGCACCGAGAAGTTTTAATTTTTCAACATTGGACACTAAATTACCCCTGCCCGAAATCAATTTTTTATGGGCCTGGTCATAAGACGACTGTGTTTGATCAAGACGTCTGCCAATATCTTCAAGGTCTTCAGTGAAAGAAGTAAATTTGTCATACAAGGCGCCAGCACGCTTGGCAATTTCAAGCGCATTTTTATTTTGATGTTCATAGCGCCAGATATTCTGAATAGTCCTGAGTGTTGCCATCAAGGTCGTTGGCCCCACCAGTGCGATATTTTTATCAAATGCCTCTGTAAATAGTGATTGGTCATGTTGTACTGCCAAGGCAAAAGCCCCTTCTACAGGCAGAAACATAATGACAAAGTCCAAAGTTTGTACAGACTCCAGGTTCTGGTAATTCTTTTTTGATAAATCCCTGATATGTGTACGTATAGACAGAATATGTTGCTTTAAAGCATCTGCTTTTTTGTTTTCATCCTGCTCAGAGTAATATTTTTCATAGGCGCTCAGGCTTACTTTTGAATCAACAATGACATCCTTGTTTTCCGGCAAATGAATCACTACATCCGGCTGGCGATTACCGCCTTCATTGGTGCGAAGATTCACCTGGACTTCATATTCACTGCCTTTGCGTAAACCCGAATTTTCCAGTATTCGCTCAAGTACGAATTCACCCCAATTACCCTGGGTTTTACTCTCACCTTTTAAAGCATTAGTCAGATTAATGGCATCTTCACTGATGCGATTATTCAAGTCCTGTAAATTTTTAATTTCCTTGGCCAGTGAAAACCTTTCTTTTGACTCCTTGTCATAAGTGTCTTCCACCTTTTTTTCAAATTGCTGAATTTTTTCCCGCAAGGGTTTGAGAATATTTTCGATATTTTCCTTATTACTGTCAGTGAACGCTTTTCCTTTTTGTTCAATAATTTCTGCCGCCAGAGTTTTAAACTCCAGAGTCATATTCTCTCTGGCATTTTCAAGTAACTGTATTTTTTCCTGATTCTGGTTACGCTCTTCACTAAGCTGAGTTTCAAGACGTGACACAGACTCCCGTAGTGTTGAATTTTTTTCATTGCTTTGCTGCAAATCGGAATGAAACTGGCGGATCTCACTCTGTAATTTCTCGATTTCAAATTGACGCGCCTGAAGACGTTCATTCAGCACATCTTCTGAATCACCGGAAAGGGTTTTATGATTGCGGGATAATAGATATACGGAGTAAATGCCCAACAGAATAAGCACTGATAACAATAACATTATTATCAGTGTGCCTGTTGTCATATGCTTCTCCGCTTTTTTGCGAATAATGAAATAAAATTTTAGACGTGTGATGAATTGGCGATAGTAAGGCTGAGGTAAATTTAGTTAAAACTGATACCCAGTCTTTCCCCAACTTCCTTGTACGTTTCAATTACATCGCCGAGTTCCTGTCTGAATCTGTCTTTGTCCATTTTGTTGCGGGTATCTTTATCCCATATACGACAACCATCAGGGCTGAATTCATCACCAAGAAGTATTTCACCCTTGTAAAGACCAAATTCAAGTTTGTAATCAACCAGCAACATATTGCCGCTCAGAAATAATTCTTTCAATACCGTGTTTACCTGAAAAGTAATTTTTTTCATCGTCTCTATATGTGCGGGGTCTGCCCAACCAAAAGAAGCAATATGATAGTCGTTGATCATAGGATCATGTAGCTCATCATTTTTCAGGAAAAATTCAAAAGTCGGCGGAATAATCTCCTGACCTTCTGTGATACCAAAACGCTTACAGATACTGCCTGCTGCAAGATTTCTGACAACACATTCCACGGGTATCATATCCAGCTTTTTTACCAGCGATTCTGTTTCAGAAAGGCGCTCGACAAAGTGGCTTTTAATACCGGCCTGATCCAGTTTCTCCATAATAAAAGCATTAAATATATTATTTACCTTACCTTTATCTTTTAGCTGCTCTACCCTTAATCCATCAAATGCGGAAGTATCATCCCTGAATTGAAGAACAAAAAGATCAGGATCATCTGTCACAAACACAGATTTAGCTTTTCCTGAATAAAGTTCTTCGCGTTTTTCCATCAGTATCTCCAATACATAGGGGTACCCGGAAAACATTCTTCCAGGTCAGATAAATTTTAGGCAATATTATTGCGGATAAGTCTTAACAGTGAGTTTTCTGCTTCTCTCAAGTCTTCTGATTGTTGCGGAAGCAATTCCAGAGACTCAACAATGACTTCAACTTCACCATTGAGATCCAGTAATTGAACTTTTAATTGATAAAATGTCCCTTGTTCTTTCTTGCTAAACAGTCCATTTAAAGTGACCACTTTTTTGAAAAACCCGGGCTCTTCTTCATCGGATTCAGGGTTTATCACATAATCAACTTCATAAACGCCAAGCTCATTGCTCTCAGCAACAATGGCAACTTCTTGACGCCTTAATGCTCTGCCTATGGCGCCCCAACTTCTCTGAAAATCTGCTTCAAGTCGCAAAAGTTCTTTCCCCCCTGGTGTAGTAACAATGGAGGCTTTACCTTTGCTGTCAATGTTTTCGGCAAGAAAGGATACTGTTGATGCCTGGTACAAATCTGCCACATCAGCCAGATAATTGGACAAATCAGTCAGGAAATCATATTCAACATCCGGATCCGTGGAACTCTCCGGCCAGTTCACCTGATCAAGTATTGGCACCGCCTGGCCCACGGATAAGTGCAAAAATCGTATTTCCGCACTATCGTTCTGAAAACCAGGCTCTACTGTGACTCTTATTTTTTCTTTGGATACCACATTGTCAGCCAAGACAAACCAACCTGTGTCCAGTACACCCCTGGTAGGATTCTCAAAAGCTACCTGAATACTGTTTCTGGTCCAGTAATCACGAATTCTTGGCCACACTTCACTCGGGCTGACATCGACCACAATCCAGCTTTCCTGGTTCATGCGCTGAATGACCACTCCCCGTTCTGATCGACCACTAAACAATCTTGGCCGTGGAGCATCCAGAAAAGCCTGCGTAGAATTATCAGAACCCTGTGGAATGACCATCAGGTCATCAATGATATAGCTGTCGTACTTTGATGGAATTTGTGTAGGGGGCAGCACCTCTGCCTCAAGATAATCAGCCTTTCTGTCACGCAATAGCCCTTCTTCACCTGCAATATAATCCAGACCAGGGATAGGGACGGAAGGTATCATTGAGCATCCGCTGATCACAAAAAAAGACCATGCACAGCACATCTTTAGTCCGACATTAAATAGAGTTTTGCTTGTTTTCATAATAATTATCAGAAGTCTTTTAACTCTTTTAAACTATAACTATTGTTGTAGCCCGGTTTTCTGACTGGCATCCCCACTAGAGGGCCCCGGCTTCCTGTAGGCTTTGGCGCAATTCATCATGGAATTGTTCATCAAACTCTACCAGTGGCAACCTGATTCCCGGCCCAATAAAGCCCATTTCCTTGAGGGCCCATTTCACCGGGATTGGGTTGGCTTCCAGAAAAAGTAATTCATGCAGTTTGGCGATTCTGGCGTTTACTGCTCTCGCCTCGTCTGCATTTCCAGCCAGTGCCAGACTGCACATTTCATGCAACTGTCCAGGTACTACATTCGCCGTAACCGATATTGAACCTACAGCACCTGCAAGAATTAATTCAAGAGAAGTAGCATCGTCACCTGAGTAGACGGCAAAGTTCTCATCACATAAGCGCATGATTTCTTTGCCCCGCTGTACATCACCCGTTGCCTCTTTCACACCAACTATATTAGGAATTTGAGAAAGCGTATGTATTGTTTCCGGCAGCATGTCACAAGCTGTTCTACCGGGGACGTTATATAAAATCTGTGGAATATCAACGCTTTCAGCTATTTTACTATAATGTGCAATCAGGCCACGCTGGTTAGGTTTATTGTAATAAGGGGTTACCAGCAGGCAGGCATCAGCACCAGCAGATTTAGCGGCCTGGGTCAGTGTGATCGCTTCAGCTGTGGAATTGGCACCGGTTCCAGCAATGACCGGGATACGGCCGTTAATCACTTTTACAGCATGACTGATCACCGTGTGATCTTCTTCCACCGTCAAGGTTGCAGATTCGCCTGTGGTTCCCACAGCAACTACTGCGTCGGTCCCTTGCTCCACATGCCATTCCAATAAACGCGTCATTGCCGTCAGATCCAGACTACCGTCCGGCCCCAAAGGAGTAACTATCGCGACAATACTTCCTTTAATCATAGTTAACTTTTCTTAATCATTTGCAGGATGAAATCCTGGAACGTGCTTTTTATACACCCAAAATACCTGGAAACAGTTTTAGCTACTTTTTTTAGCTACTTTTTAGCTACTTTTTCGCTATTTCAGCCCTGTTCTGTTTATCTATCCCATGGCTGGGTTTACCCCTTATCTTCTCTTACTTTATCTGAGGGATAAAAGGCTGAACAGTTCTGTTACCGACCCCGGAAAAGGCGCTAATTTTATCTTAACCGCTGGCAACTTAATACAAGCAAAACACCCTGGTCTTTTCAGGAGCTTCCTGTATGTTCGCCAGTGGTACTCACAGGCCAGGCCTTTATTACTGCCTTGAAGAATGTCGCCAGGGGAATGGCAAAAAATACACCCCAGAAGCCCCAGAGACCACCAAAAACCAATACTGCCGTAATAATAGCAATGGGGTGAAGATTAACCGTTTCAGAAAAAATCAGGGGCACCATAATATTGCCATCAATCAACTGGAGAATTGTATAGGCGATCAGCACCTGCAGCAGATCACCGGTAAACCCCCACTGAAAAAATCCAACCAGAAATACCGGAATCGTTACGACCAAAGCGCCTACATACGGAACAATCACAGAAAAACCTACAAGAACGGCAAGGAGCAAGGGATAGTTCAGGCCAAATAGTGAAAACATGAGATAACTGGTAATACCAACGATTAAAATTTCCAATGCTTTTCCGCGTATATAATTCGCCAGTTGATCATTCATTTCATGCCAGACCTGGGCCATGATAGGGCGTTTTTTAGGTAACCAGCTCTCCAGAAAGTTAAGTAATTTTTCAGAATCCTTCAGAATGAAAAAAACCATGATTGGAACCAGCACTGTGTATACCACCAGAGTTGCCAACCTGGTGATACTGGACACCGAGTAGGAAAGTATCACCTGCCCAAGCTGGCCTATCTCACCCTGCATATTTTGCAACCATTCCTCCACCTGGGCTTCTGTAAAGAATTCGGGGTAATTTTGCGGAAGCAACAATAACAGCGACCTTAACTGATTAACCATGCTTGGCAGCTCATTAAAGAACGCGGTCAGCCGGCTCCAGCTGAACGGTAAAAAAATCAGAAAGATAACCAATGTTAAACCAAGAAAAACCAGATAAACACAATAGACAGCAAAACGACGCGGCACATTGATTTTAACCAGGGAATTCACCAGACCCTGCAACATAAAAGTCAACACCATACTCCACAGTAAAGGGGCAATGACCCCTCCCATGGTAAGCATTATCAAAGTCCCTGCCACTAACAGCAGAGTAAAAATAATCGCCTCTTCCTCGGAAAAATAACGATCGTAAAGGCCACTAAAAACCTTAATCATGCATCTACCTCTGGCTGGGGTCTTTATTGACCCAGCTTCTATGCTGCTGTGTATCGGTATAATAGAAAAGATTCAAGCTTTTTGAATCCAGTAGAAAAACTTACCTTCTTCCTTTTCAAAGTCCAGCAGGTGATTGCCACTTTGCTGCATAAATATCTGAAAGTCCCTTTCCGAACCTGGGTCAGTAGCAATAACTTTTACCACCTGGCCAGCAAGCAGCTTATTCAGCGACTGCTTGGTCTTGAGTAAGGGTAATGGGCAGGTTAAGCCACATAAATCCAGTTCTATGTCCACGGTACTTTGCATACGGTCATTTTAGCAAGAGCCGGCTAAAAAACCGAGTTATGGATTGGAATTATGTGTATTATTACTGGTCTATAGAGGTGTAATGCCTGTTTATATCATGAAATATTTCTTTAATTACAATTCAACTCCCCGCGGCCTGCGCAAAACATGTGCAGCACTCCTTGCATACTGTCTTTTAGCCCAGCCAACAATGACTGCTGCCCAGGTAAATTTACCGGTACTCGGTGATTCGGTTTCTGGCACAATTTCCACCCAGCAGGAGTATGAATTCGGCAGAGAGCTGCTGCGCCAGATACGCCGTGAAACCGCCATGTTCGATGACCCCTTGATCATGGAATACATTGTTAATCTTACTTTCAAGCTGGCGGTAAACAGCCAGCTTAAAGACCACAGACTGGAATTTATTTTAATCGACAATCAAATCCTCAATGCCTTTGCCGCTCCAGGCGGAATTGTAGGCGTCAATGCCGGCCTATTCCTGTATGCCGATAATGAGGGCCAATTCGCTTCAGTACTTTCTCACGAGCTTGCTCATATCAGCCAGAGGCATTATGCACGCTCGGTTCAGCAGGCAAAAAACAATGCCCTGCCCAGTGTCGCCGGCCTTCTCGCCAGCCTGATTATCGCTGCTACAGTAGGTGGCGATGCCGGACAAGCAGCACTGATGACCAATCAGGCTGTAGGACAGGAAAACCAGCTCCGCTATAGCAGAAGCAATGAACAAGAAGCTGACCGTATTGGTATCCGTACCCTCTATAATTCCGGTTTTGATCCCAATGACATGGCAGGCATGTTTGAACAAATGATGCGAATGAAAAGCTTTTCCCGCAGACTGCCGGAATTTCTGTCAACCCATCCCCTTGATGAAAATCGCATAGCTGATAGTAAAAACCGCTCTAATTCACTGCCATCAGTTGACTACGTACAGAATATTGAATTCCTGTTAATGAAACACCGAGTGACTTTCCACTACGCAAATAATAAAGATTCTGTCTTACAGGCCCTTCAAAGGGATCTGCCACAACTAAATGGAATTGAAAAAGATGCAGCTATGTATGGTGTCGCTCTGGGGCAATTGCATAATGGTCAGTATGTGCAGGCGACGCAATCCCTTGATGGCCTGCTTAAAAAAGATCCCACACGTATCACTTATGTCATGCTTGAAGCTGATATTGCCAAAGCAGCAGGACAAACTGAGCGTGCGCTCAGCATTCTGGAAAAAAACCTCAAGATCAATCCCAACAATAACCCTCTCACCATGTCCTATGCCAAAACACTGAATGAAAACGGACGTTACGATGATGCAGCCGCAGCACTGGAGCGCCAGTCATTAATTCGTCCCAATGATCCTGAAATCTGGTATCAGCTCGCAGAAATACAGGGCAAAGCGGACAATATCAGCAAAGTCCATCAGGCAAGAGGTGAGTATTTCATTACAGTGGGAGATTTTACTCGCGCCAGAAACCAGTTCAATCTTGCCTTAAATCTGGAAAACGATCGCCTGGTAAAAGCGAAAATTCAGCAGCGCCTGGATTATATTCGCGATCTGCAAAACAGATATTACCGCTAATCTCTTTATTTTTATTTTCCGGATCAATTCAGCCGGCTATTTGAGACTGGCGAAAATCCAGCATGCGCTGAAGTGGTAACATTGCCTTTTCACAAAGCATACGATCCACAAGAATTTCATTACTGTTATTCAACAGTGAATTATGAAGTGTTTCCAAGGTGTTCATTCCCATCCAGGGGCATTGTGCACAGCTTCGGCATGTCGCGCCTTCACCCGCAGTGGGCGCAAGAATAAACTCCTTCTCTGGCGCCATTTGTTTCATTTTATAAAAAATGCCGGCATCGGTGGCCACAATGAAAGTGCTTTCCGGTCTTTCGCAAGCGGCCTTGATTATCTGTGTTGTTGAACCTACGAAATCTGCTATTTCAAGAATGGCCATAGGCGACTCCGGGTGAGCCAGAATTGCCGCTTGGGGGTAGAGATGACGCATCTTCTCCAATGCCTGGGTCTTGAACTCTTCATGGACGATACAGGCCCCATCCCAGATCAACATGTTCTCAGCCCCTGTTTCTTTCTGGATATAGTTCCCCAAATGTTTATCCGGTGCCCAAATCACAGCTTTGCCCTGAGAAGTTAGATGTTCAACCACATCAAGAGCAATAGCAGAGGTTACTACCCAGTCAGATCTGGCCTTTACTTCAGCGGAGGTATTGGCATAGACCACAACTTCATGGTCAGGGTGCGCATCACAAAAAAGTGAGAATGAATCGGCGGGACAACCAAGATCCAGTGAGCATGTTGCTTCCAGAGTCGGCATCAGGATAGTTTTTTCGGGATTGAGGATTTTTGCCGTCTCCCCCATAAATTTCACCCCGGCAACGACAATTGTTTCTGCACTGGTCTGCGTACCAAAGCGAGCCATTTCCAGAGAGTCCGCCACAAAACCGCCACTCTCCTCAGCCAGCGATTGCAGCAGTGCATCGGTATAATAATGTGCCACCAGTACAGCATTGCGTTCTAGCAGCAGCGCTTTGATCCGTGCTTTAAGATCTTCGGCTTTTTCCTTTGATATGGCGTTGCGGGCGGGCACTTTGTCCAGGAACTCTTTGACAAAAGTTCGCTCAGCAGCAAATTCAGATTCCGGGTTTTTGTTAAGTATTGTCATTGGCAATGTCGAACAATAATAAAGCACGGCAATATACCATAAACCGCCTGATTACCTGAGCAGTATTACCTGATTGGTGGCGACAGAAAAACAAGCAATTGGTAAATTTTATGTACGACTTGAGATTAGCTGGTATTCTTTCCACTCAAATCACACGCTATAAATTTTCCGGTATCTGCATGGCAAGCCTGTTAAAACCAACGGATGAAAATCTGAATTTATTACGCAATGTTTTAAAGTCCGGCGGGCTTGTAGCCGTACCGACAGAAACTGTCTATGGACTTGCGGCAAATGCCTTTGACGCTGAAGCTTGTGCAAGGATTTTCACCGCAAAAGGCAGACCAACAAACGATCCACTGATTTGTCACATTGCATCACTTGAGGTAGCTGAATCCATATCCAGCTTTAATGAACTTTCCAGAAAACTTGCCAGACTATTCTGGCCTGGCCCATTAACCCTGATCCTGCCGAAGGCGAAAACTATTCCAGATATTGTTACTGCAGGATTGGCGAGTGTGGCAATTCGTTGTCCAATGCACTCAGTATTTCAACAGTTAATTTCTGAAATCGATTTTCCGCTTGCCGCCCCCAGTGCCAATCCATTTGCCTATATCAGCCCTACCACAGCAACTCATGTGAATGAAAACCTCGGCGAAGATATTGATTATATTTTGGACGGCGGTCCTTGTGAGCTAGGTCTGGAGTCAACAATTATAGATGCACGTGACGAATCCAGTCCTCTCTTACTAAGACATGGTGCATTAAGTCAGGAAGAAATAGAAACTACAGCCGGGATACGACTCATTGATAAGTCTTCAAACATCACACAAGGCCCCTCTGTAGCTCCTGGAAGTGCCTTAAAACATTACAGCCCGAAAACCGGATTAACATTGAGCGCAGCACCAATTAAAGAGCCAGCTGCTGTTAATCCCGACACTGCATATTTATTATGGAAAAAACCTGAAGGGAAAAATGCCGAAAATATTTTCTGGTTGAGTGCCAGTGGTTCACTGACTGAAGCCGCATCGCGTTTGTATGCGGCACTACACGAGATTGATCAATTGGGATACCAACAAATTATTGCGCAGACATTCCCTGAACAGGGAATGGGCAATGCAATTAATGACCGCCTCAGGCGTGCCGCGGCAAAATAAAGTGCCAGCGAAGAGTATCAGACACAGAGAAAAATGGTGGGGCGTGATGGATTCGAACCATCGGCCAAGGGCTTAAAAGGCCCCTGCTCTACCACTGAGCTAACGCCCCAAAACAAAGGCGGACATACTACTCAAAAAGCAAAAAAAAACAAGCCCTAATGCAAGCTAATCTGCATCCTTTGCGTCTTCAAGAACTAAAAGCAGCTGCAAAGGCTGAATACTGCTTAAATATAAACCGTTGGATCAACGACCCCTGCCTCTTCAAAGCCTTTTTTGCGTAAGCGGCAGCTATCACAGCGACCACACGCCCTGCCTCGCGCATCAGCCTGGTAACAGGAAGTAGTTTTGCTGTAGTCCACTCCAAGACTGATGCCTTTACGGATAATTTCAGCTTTAGTGAGATCAATCAAAGGCGTTTCGATAATGATCGAGTCCCCTTCTACGCCCATTTTTGTAGCCAGATTGGCCATATTTTGAAAGGCTTCGATAAAGTCGGGGCGACAATCCGGGTAACCGGAATAATCCAGTGCATTTACACCTATAAAAATTGCTCTTGCTTTAAGCACTTCAGCCCAGCCCAAGGCATAGGCAAGAAAAACAGTATTACGGGCTGGTACATAAGTGACCGGGATGCCTACGCTTTCCTGTTCCGGTACTTCAATGGCTGAATCGGTAAGAGCCGAGCCACCAATGCCGCGCATATCAACCGGTATAACCTTGTAGTCAGCCACCTTGGCAGTCCTGGCCAGCTTTTCAGCAGCCTCCAGTTCAACACGATGCCTTTGCCCATAGTCGAAACTAAGGCCTACACATTCATAGCCTTGATCCTGCGCTATTGCCAGACAAGTGCAAGAATCCAGTCCGCCTGATAACAACACAACAGCTTTGCCAGTTTTGATCTTCGCCATATTTAATGTCCGGACTCATTTCCCCAGAGATATTTATGCAGTTGTACCTGCATTCTTACATCCAGTTGATCTGCCAAAATCCATTCTGCCAATTCTTTGGCTTCAAGTTCCTCATTACTGGGGGAAAACAAAATATCCGCCACTTTTTCTCCAAGCTTGAATTCATTAACTTTCTCACAGGACCATAAATAATCTTCCCTGCTACAAATGACAAACTTGACCTGATCGTGTGGATTCAGGAAAGCGATATTACTTTCCATGTTTCTTTTCACTTCCAGAGAACCCGGTGTTTTCAAATCCAACACTTTTACGACCCGGCTATCTACCCCCGAAACATCCATAGCCCCACTGGTTTCCAGTGACACCTCATAGTTCATCTCACATAGTCTGTTAAGCAAAGCGATACAATCAGGCTGTGCCAAAGGCTCCCCGCCCGTAACAGTGATATACCGAGTCTTGTACTGCTTAAGCTCTCGAATAATGTCATCCAGTGAATACATTATCCCGCCGCTAAAGGCATAGGCTGTATCGCAATACTGACAACGCAGTGGACAACCGGTGAGGCGAATAAAAATTGTAGGCCGGCCCACAGTTCTGGCTTCACCCTGGAGGGAGTAAAATATTTCGCTTATACGCAGTGTCGCGCTCATGTTTTTATCGGAGAAGTCTAGAAAGGAAGATAGATCAGTTACTGATATCGCTCAGATATTCATTGGCAATTTCAATTTCAGAAGTGCTTTCAGGGTATAACTCACTTATTCTGCGCCATTGCACAGCGGCCTGGGAATTATCACCCATTTCACGATAGACAGTACCTAGACGGAGAATGGCAGTTGGTGCCTTTGGGTCTGCCGGAAACTCATTAATCAGACGTTGCAGAACCAAGATAGCCTGTGGGTAGCGACCTGCAAGTTCCATGGCGGCACCTTGCCAGTAAAGTGAATTGGTTAAATACCTGCCGCGGGGATAGCTTTCAATATATTGCTGAAACAGGCTTATTGATTCCGCAAAAGCTTCATCTTCCAATAAAAGATTCAATGCTTCCCGATAAAGCTCCTGTTCTGACTGCGGCGTGCTGACAGCCACAGCAGCACCAGCCACAAGACCATTCCCCACAGGATTAACAGCAGGGTTTCCACCCACCTGATTGCCAGAATTGCCTGAATTATTAAGGTTGCCTGGTAAAATTGTTGAGGAAGGCGGGAGTTGGGCTACGCCCTCTTGCTGGCCGCCCCGAAAAGACTGGATCTGGTTATTTATTTCACTCAGGCGCGAATCAGTATCAAGGTAACGATCTCTTTGTTCGGTCTGCATGCGTCGAATCTGGTAAGACTGCTCATCTACCAGTCCGCGTAAATTTTGTATTTCTGACTGCAATGCTTCCAATTGCAGATACATATTGATCATAACTTCATTTTGAGATTCATTCCGGGAAGTATTATCAGAGGACTGCTGGACTTGCCCCTGATTATTGCCAGCATCAACCACCTGAACAGGAGCCTGGGCAAAAGCTGAGTTAACAGGCAAATTGCTGAAAGCTGCAGTAAGAAAAATCAGGCTCTT